>Ga0102943_1000079_pt1 | contig 62987 bp, 71 predicted proteins | sample SalPonC_black_MG_FD_78174 | JGI IMG/M metagenome (GOLD analysis project Ga0102943, IMG submission 78174) | Salt pond soil microbial communities from South San Francisco under conditions of wetland restoration - Salt Pond MetaG... | ecosystem: Environmental > Aquatic > Marine > Intertidal zone >...
CGTTCTCCGCGATGTCGGTCTGGTTCGGCGAGAGCTTCGTGATGATCGGCTTGTCCGTGACCTTGCGGCAGGCCTCCACCACCCGCGCGGACATCTCCGGGTAATTGCCGAACGCGACACCGCCCTCCTTGATGTTCGGGCAGGAGATGTTGATCTCGATGGCGTCGATTGGCGAGTCGTCGAAGCGCCGGGTCACCTCGGCGTAGTCCTCGATGGTGGAGCCGCAGACATTGGCGAAGAAGCGGGTCTCGTCGAAGTCCAGGGTGGGCAGGATCTCGTCCACCACCTTGTCGGCGCCGGGGTTCTGCAGGCCGATGGCGTTCAGCATGCCCATCGGCGTCTCCCAGATGCGATGGGGCGGGTTGCCGAGGCGCGGCTCCGGCGTCGTGCCCTTCAGCACGACGGCGCCGACGTCCCGGTTCGAGAAACCTTCCACGCGGGTGTATTCCTCGCCGAAGCCGACGCAGCCGGACAGCAGCACGATGGGTGATGCCAGGTCCAGGCCGCAGAAGCGGACGCCGACGGGGTGTGCGCTCTCCCTGGTCTGCACGTGGTCTTTCGCGTCGGTGGCTGCAACCATGTCGTCGAGGTTCGGCTCGTGGGACGATGCGTGGGACAATGGCGGGCGATGTTCAGCCTGATCCTGTATCAGCCCGAGATACCGCCGAATACGGGCAATATCATACGCCTTTGCGCCAACACGGGCACGGCGCTGCACCTCGTGCGCCCCCTCGGTTTCGAGCTGGACGAGCGGCGGCTGCGGCGCGCGGGGCTGGACTACCGGGAGTTCGCCAGCGTGAGCGTGCACGACGATCTTGCCGCGTGCCGGGAGGCGCTCGGCCGGCCGCGGCTGTTCGCCTTCTCCACTCGCGGCACGCGCCGCTACGACGGCGTCCGCTACGAGCCGGGCGATGCGCTGCTGTTCGGCCCGGAGACGCGAGGGCTGCCGGACGCGGTGCTGGCCTCTCTCGACGAGTCCTGCCGCCTGCGCCTGCCGATGGCGACAGTGTCCGGCAACCGCAGCCTGAACCTGTCGAACGCTGCCGCCGTCGCCCTGTTCGAGGCCTGGCGGCAGCAGGACTTCGCCGGCGGTGCCTGAGCGGCGCCCCGGAGTGTGACGGCTAGATCACGTTCTCCGGCTTCAGCGCCCGGCGCATCAGGTCGGTGACCGCTTCCTGGGGCGACTTCTGCTCGTAGATGATGCGGTAGATCTGCTCGGCGATCGGCATCTCCACACCGAGTGCCTGCGCCTTCTCCCACACGGCCCGCGCGGCGAGCACGCCTTCCACGACTTGTTTGATCTCGGCTTCCGCCTCCGCCACCGTCTTGCCGGCGGCGAGCGCCAGGCCCATGCGGCGGTTGCGCGACTGGTTGTCGGTGCAGGTCAGCACCAGGTCGCCCATGCCGGCCAGCCCCATGAAGGTGTCCCGGTCGGCGCCCACCGCCACGCCCAGCCGGGTCATCTCGATGAGCCCGCGGGTGATGAGCGCGATGCGGGTGTTGGCGCCGAAGCCCAGTCCGTCCGACAGGCCGGCGCCGATGGCGAGCACGTTCTTCACGGCCCCGCCCACCTCGACACCGATCATGTCGGCGGAGGTATAGGCACGGAAATTGTCGGTGGAGATGCTCTCGGCGATCTCCCGGGCGAAATCCGCGTCCGGGGAGGCGACGGTCAGCGCGGTCGGCAGGCCGGCACCCACTTCCTTCGCGAACGTCGGGCCCGACAGCACCGCCACGGGCACGTCCTCACCCAGCACCTCCCGCGCCACCTCGTGGGGCAGCTTGCCGGTCTCGAGTTCGAAACCCTTGGTGGCCCAGGAGACCCGCAGCGGCAGGCGGGCGGCGGCATCGCGGACCTTCACCAGCGTCTCCCTGAGACCGTGGCTCGGCACCACGATCAGCACGTCCGTGACGCCGTCGAGCGCGGCCGCCAGATCGGGTTCCGGCTGCAGCGCCTCCGGGAAACGGGCGCCGGGCAGATAAGCCGGGTTCTCGCGGAGTTCGCGCATCTCCCCTACCTCTTCCGTCTCCCGGCCCCACATGCGGGTTTCGCGGCCCGTGCGCGCATACTGGATGGCCAGCGCCGTGCCCCACGAGCCGGCGCCGATGACGGCGACCGGTCCCGCCGGCGACGGCGATGACGGCGATGACGATGACGCTGCTCCCCCCCGGGTCATGGTGCGCCGCCCTCAGTTCTGCTGTTCGGCCGGCGGAGTCGCGCCTTCCTGGCGTGACTGGGCATACAGGCTGTCGAAGTCGATCGGCTGCAGCAGGAACTCGGGGAATCCGCCCCGCTGGACCACGCTCGCCACCGCCTCGCGCACGTAGGGATAAAGCACGCCCGGGCAGAAGCTGCCGAGGAGCATGGAGCGGTGCTCCTCGCTGATGCCGGCCAGGCCGAACAGACCCGCCTGCTGGATCTCCATCAGGAAGACCGTCTTCTCCTCCGCTTTCGCCTCGACGGTGACCGTGAGCACGACCTCGTAGGTGCCGCTGTCGAGCTCCCGATGGCCGGAGCGCAGATTCAGCTGGGTCTTCGGCTTCAGGTCTTCGGCGAAGACCTGAGGTGAGTTCGGCGACTCGAAGGACAGGTCCTTCACGTAGATCTTCTGCAGGGTGACCTGTCCGCCTGCCTGCTCGTTGCTGCCCTGTTCACTCATAACCGTGTCCCGTCCTTTCCGTCATTCGTCATGCTCCGTGATGCCCAGCAGCCGGTCCAGGCGGCCGCCGCGATCCAGCGCCGCCATGTCGTCGTAACCGCCCACGTGTTCGTCGCCGATGAATATCTGCGGCACGCTCGAGCGACCGCTGAGGGATTCCATCTCCGCCCGCCGCGAGGGGTCGCCGGTCAGGTCGATCTCCTCGAACTGCACGCCCTTGCCGCGCAGCAGGTCCCTGGCCGCCACGCAGTAGGGGCACCAGCCGGTGGCGTACATGCGTACCGGCACCCGGGCCCGCGTGTCCGGTGTATTGTCGGATGTATTGGATGTGCCGGTCGCGCTCATCATCCCCCCTTTTTCTTCTTGCGGCCGGTCACCAGCGGCAGGCTCTCCTGCTGCCACGCTGCGAGACCGCCCCGCAGGCTGAAGACGTTCTCCAGGCCCGCCGCGCGCAGCTTCGACGCGGCTCGTCCGGCCGTGAGGCCGTTGTCGTCCACCAGCAGCACCGGGCGCTCGGCCACGTCGCTCAGCCGGTCGCGCTCCAGCTGGTCGGCCGGAACGTTGCGCGCGTTCACGATGTGGCCCTTGGCGTAGCTCTCCGGGTTGCGCACGTCCACCACGACTGCGTCGTTGTTGATCAGCCGCACCGCATCCAGGGGTCCGAGGTCGGTCAGGCCCTGGCGCTTGCGCCGGATCTCCGTGAATACCAGCAGGAAGAAGCTGGCCATGAGCCCGATCATCAGGATCGGGTGATTGCCGGAGAATTCGATCAGTCTGTCCATGGCTGCAGGTCGTGGTGCCGGGTTAGCGAGGGGCCGGTTGCCGGAGAGCGCCGCAGTATACCAGTGATGGGGACCTGTTCCGTCCCCGACGTCCACGCTCTATGCTTGGCGGATGCGCCGCGCCGCCCTCTTGCTCCTGCTCTCCGTGCTGCCGCTCGCAGGCATCGCCGATGACGAGGCACGGGCCCGTATAAAGGAGCAGGAACTGGCCGAGGTGCGCGAGCGCATCGCCGAGCTCACCCGGAGCATCGAGCGCCAGAACCGCCGCCGCGACGAGCTCGGCGCGGAACTGGGCGAGGTGGAGGCGGCCATCGGCCGGGTCCGGGTGAAGCTCGAGCGCGTCGAGGCCGGGATGCGCGAGAGCCGTGCCCGTCTCGCCGACATCGCGCGCCAGCAGGCCGAGCGCCTGGGCGAACTCGAGGCCGAGAAGGAGCGGCTGGGCGGCCAGATACGGGCGGCCTATACCAGCGGCCGGCAGGAGCGGATCAAGCTGCTCCTGAACCAGGAGAACCCGGCGAAACTCGGCCGCCTGCTGGCCTACTACGGTTACCTGAATCGCGTGCGGGGCGAGAACATCCGTGAGGTCCGTGGCCAGCTCGACGCGCTGGCGGCGCTGCGCCGCCAGGAAGCGCAAGAGCAGGCGAGGCTCGCGGAGCTCGCGGAGGAGGAGCGGGAGGAACTCGCCCGGCTGGCCGCTTCCCGCAGCGAGCGGCAGCGCCTGGTGGCCGCCATCGAGGCGGAGATCGCCGCCGGTGGAGACGAGGTGGAGCGGCTGCGCCGCCAGGAGGAGGACCTGACCCGGCTGATCGCCGAGCTCTCCTCTATCCTGGCCGACTATCCCATCACCTCCGAGGAGCCTTTCGGCCGCCTGAAGGGGCGGCTGACCTGGCCGGTGGCGGGGCGCCTGATCCAGGACTACGGCCAGCCCCGGGGCAACGGCCGTCTGCGCTGGAACGGCGTGCTGATCGCCGCGGCGGCCGGCAAGGAAGTGCGCTCGGTCTACCATGGCCGGGTCGCCTATGCCGACTGGCTGCCGGGCCTGGGCCTGCTGGTGATCGTGGACCACGGCGACGGCTACCTCTCGCTCTACGGGCACAACGAGTCGCTGCTGAAGTCCGCCGGCGACTGGGTGGCGCCCGGCGACGTCCTGGCCACGGTCGGACAGAGCGGCGGTCAGGCGGTGCCGGCGCTGTACTTCGAGATCCGCCAGGGACGCAAACCCGTGGATCCCGGCGACTGGGTGAGCCGCCGTCCGGGCGGCGGCTGATTACCCACCCCGTTCGCCGACCCCGTCACTCCCCAGCCCGCCGTGGCTGTGCTATCTTCGAACACTGATTCCGGCAACGGAGTCCGGAGCTTCCTATGTCCCTGAAAATCCGCGGTATTCTGGTACTCGTCGTCGGCGCCATGCTGGGTCTCAGCCTGTCGCTGGGCGGCGGCGTGCTGGCGGACCGGCAGGGCGATGGGGACGAAGACCTGCCCTGGGAGCAGGCCCGGCTGCTGGCCGAGGTCATGGAGCGGGTCAAGCGCGACTATGTCGACGACGTCGACGACCGCCGGCTGATGGAGGCCGCCATCCGCGGGATGGTGGCCGATCTCGACCCGCACTCGCGCTTCCTCGACGAGGAGCAGTACGAGGAGATCCGCATCAGCACCACCGGCAATTACTCCGGGGTGGGCATCGAAGTCAGCATGGACGGCGGCGAGGTGCGAGTGGTGGCCCCCTTCGACGGCACGCCGGCCCAGCTGGCGGGCATCCTGCCGGGCGACGTCATCATTGCCATCGACGATCTGCCGGTCGACCACGAGAACCTGGACGAGACCGTCAGCCGCATGCGGGGCAAGGTGGGCACCCGGGTCAAGCTGACCGTGATGCGCGGCGAGGAGTCGCTGGACTTCTCCCTGCTGCGGGCCAACGTGCACGTGGAGAGCGTGCGGGCCCACCTGCTGGACGACGGCCTCGGTTACGTGCGGGTGACCCAGTTCAGCGAGGCCACCAGCCGGGAACTGAAACGCGCCCTGCGCGGCCTGGCCCAGGAGCACGACGGCGATCTGGCCGGGCTGGTGCTCGATCTGCGCAACAACCCGGGCGGCGTGCTCGATGCGGCCGTGGACGTCTCCGACCTGTTCCTGGACGAAGGCCTGATCGTCTCCGCGGAGGGCCGTAGCGAGGAAGCGCGCTTCTCCCACAGCGCCCGGCGGGGCGACGTGCTGGACGGGGCGGAACTGGTCGTGCTGGTGAACGGCGGCTCGGCCTCGGCGTCCGAGATCGTGGCCGGCGCGCTGCAGGACAATCATCGGGCCGTCGTCATCGGCACCCATACCTTCGGCAAGGGCTCGGTGCAGACGGTGATGCCGCTGTCCAACGGCCATGCGATCAAGCTGACCACCTCCCGCTATTTCACGCCCTCCGGCGCCAGCATCCACGAGACCGGCATCAAGCCCGACGTCGTGATCGAGCAGCCGCCGGAGACACCGGTGGTCTCCGCCATACTGGCGCCGCCGGATGCGGCGGCGGACCGCCAGCTCGCGGGGGCCATCGACCGGATCACCCGGCCTCGTATCGTACAAAGCAAGGCACCGTGACGCGTCTCGCGGGACTGCTGATCCCGGCGTTACTCGGGTATGCGGCCCTGAGCCACGCCTCCGCCGACGGGGCGCCGCCGCGCATCGCCATCATCATCGACGACCTCGGTTATGGTGGGGCGGCCGGCGAGCGCACGATTCGCCTGCCCGGCCCCGTCGCCTGCTCGGTGCTGCCGGGCACGCCCCACGGCGTCCGGCTGGCCCGCCTGGCGCACGCGGCCGGCAAGCAGGTCATGCTGCACCTGCCGATGCAGTCCCTGGACGACATCGAGCCTGCGCCCGGCCTTTTCCAGGTCGACACCACGCGGGCCCAGCTCGCCGCGCGGGTGGCCGCCGACCTCGCCGCCATCCCCCACGTCACCGGCATCAACAATCACCGGGGCAGCCTGCTGACCCGGCATCCCGGCCACATGGCCTGGCTGATGGAGGAAATCGCCGCCCGCGAGGGATTGTTCTTCGTCGACAGCTACACCACCGCCGCCAGCGTCGCCCTGGGCATCGCCCGGGAGTCCGGCATCCCCGCCGCCCGCCGGGACGTCTTCCTGGATCCGGAGCCGGACCCGGCGACCGTACGGCGGGAGTTCGACCGGCTGCTCGCGCTCGCTCGCCGGCATGGCACCGCGCTCGCGATCGGTCATCCCTACCCGGCCACGCTGGCGCTGCTGGAGAAGGAACTGCCGCGGCTCGCCGAACTCGGCATCGAGCTGGTGAGCCCCGGCGAACTGGTCCGCATACGCACATCGGAGGCGAATCGATCATGGCCACCGTCCTCGTACCGCTTGCAGACGGCTTCGAAGAAATAGAAGCGGTCACCGTCGTCGACATCCTGCGCCGGGGCGGCGCCGAGGTGACCGTCGCCGGGCTGGCGCCGGGGCCCGTGCACGGCTCCCACGGCATCCAGCTGGTGCCGGACGAGACTCTGGACGACGTGCTGAGCCGGGAATACGACATGATCGTGCTGCCGGGCGGGCTGCCCGGCGCGGACAACCTGGAGGCCGACGAGCGCATCGGCGGTCTCCTGCGGCGCATGGCCGACAGCGGCCGTTTCACTGCCGCCGTCTGTGCGGCGCCGAAGGTGCTGGCGGCGGCGGGCCTGCTGGAAGGGCGCCGTGCGACCAGCTTCCCCGGCTTCCTCGATCCCTACCGGGACGAGGGCGTGCGGCTGGCCGCGGACGCCGTGGTGCGGGACGGTCGCATCATCACATCGCGCAGTGCGGGCACGGCCATGGACTTCGCGCTGGAACTCGTGGCCGCGTTGCTCGGCGAAGAGCGCGCGATGGAAGTGGAACAGCGACTGCGCCGGTCGCACCCCCTGCGCGTGCCGGTGTGAGCGCGGACCGAGTGCACTGCCGGTGAGTCGGCCGTCCCGGGAACTGCCGGACCTCGACTGGGCGGAGCTCAGGGGCTTCGCGCGCAGCGTCGTCGAGGTGGAGTGGCTGCTGGTGGCGCTGGCGCTGGTCTACGTCTATTTTGCGGATTTCCCCGACGGCAGCCCCGGCCTCTACGTGGCCTTCGTCACCGGTTTCGCGGCCAGCATTCTGGTGCTGCGCTACACGCCGGCCCTGCGCGGCACGCCCCGTCTGCTGATCGGGGTCGAGCTGGCGCTGATGACCCTGTTCGTGACGCTGGTCAGCTGGCAGACCGGCGGCGTGCACAGCCCGCTGATCAATCTGTATCTGCTGCCCCTGGTGACCAGCGCGCTGGTCTTCGGCCGCCTCACCACGCTGTGGCTGTTCGTCTTCCTGGTGGCCTGCCTGTTCTCGCTCATGACGGTCAGCCGGGGGGCGCCCGACCGGGAGGATTTCGCGGCGCTGTTCATCCTGCTCGCGCCGATGGCGCTGGTGGCGGTCCTGACGATGCTGCTGGCCGGCAATATCCGCGCCGGCCGCGCCCGCATCCGCGACCTCGGCGAGCGCGATGCCCTCACCGGCCAGCTGAACATGCACGCCTTCACCCGCCGCCTGCAGGAAGAACACGAGCGCGCGAGTCAGGCGGACGGCCGCTATGCGGTGGTCGTCGTCGACGTGGACAACCTGAAGAAGATCAACGAGGAGTTCGGTCACGAAACCGGCAACCGGGCGATCCGCCTGGTGGTCAAGGCCATCCAGCGTTGCACGCGGCGGGCGGACACCCTCGCGCGCCTGGGCGGCGACGAGCTGATCCTCCTGCTGCCCGGCATCGATCGGGCGACCGCCGAGCGCATCATGCTCAGAATACGCAACAGCGTGCACGCCACCACGTTCAGCGTCGGCCGATCGATGATCCGCATCAGCGCCAGCCTGGGCGCATCGGTCTATCCCGAGGACAGTGAGGATCACCGGGAGCTGCCCACGCTTGCCGAGCGGGCGATGTACCGCGAGCGCGCCGAGCGCGAGCGGCTGGAAGCCGCCAAGCGGCCGAGCGGTTATGCCGGCTGAGAGCGCCCGCCCCGTCGCTCGGCGGGTTAAGCTCCACCCATGAGACGCGCGGTCTATTCCGTCACCATGGTGTTCGCCGGGCTCCTGCTCGGCCTCGGCAGCGCCTGGTACGCGATCGCGGGTGGCGCCGTCACGGGCGTGGCGCACGGCCCGTGGGAGAACAACCCGCTGGTGGGCAGCGCGACGGCAGGGCCTTGGGACCGGGCGCGGGTGGCCCATCACGCGCTGCTCGGCCTGACACGGGAGGAGGCCGTCTATTACGTTGCCACCCGTGACAGCGACGGCCGCCCCCTGTCCGCCGATGCCACCTATCGGATCAGCGGCGCCGCCATCCCCGCCCGCTGGTGGAGCATCACGGCCTACGGGCCCGACTACTACCTGATCCCCAACGCGCAGGGGGTGTATTCGTTCAACAGCGAGACGGTGTCCCGCAGGGAGGACGGCGGCTTCGCATTCCTGGTCTCGCGCGCGCCCCGCGAAGGGGACTGGCTGCCGCTCGGCGAGGCGAAGCGGTTCGACCTGCTGCTGCGGCTGTACAACCCGCGGGGCGGGGCGAGCGCGTCCGACCTGCCGGTGATCGAACGGGTGGACGGCGATGAGTGAGCGGCGCGAGGGCGGATTGCGGGGCCGGCTGCCGGGCCGATTAATAGACGGATTGCCAGGCTGGCTGCTTGGTGTGGCGCTGGTCGCCGCGCTCACCCATCTGGCGGCGGTCCACGCTTATCCCCGTCTGCTGATGAGTGGCGCGAGGGCGGCCATCTCCGAGGCCGCCGACGACACCGGCCTGGTGCACGCACCGAGACCCGATGCCACCTCTCGCACCGTGGTGCGCCCCAGTCCGGATCTCGTCTACTCCGTCTGCCTGTACGACCTGGCGGCGGAACCGTGGTCGATCCGGCTGGAGCTGCCGGACAGCTATGTGTCAGTCTCTCTCTACGCCATGAACACCGACAATTTCTTCACCGTCAACGACCGCCAGGCGCCGGGCGGCGCCATGGAACTCCTGATCGTTCCCGGCCCGGCGGACGAGTACGACGCCGCCACGGCCGGCCGGCCGCTGGTGGTCCGGTCCCCCGGCGGGCGGGGCATGGCGCTGGTGCGCTATTTCGCGGGCAGCGGCGCGAACGCGGCGGCCATAGAGGCGGCGCGCCGCACCCTCGCCTGCGGCCCCGCGGCGTCCCGGGCCGAGATGGCTCCTTCGGACCGGGCCCGGCGCACTGGCGACTGGCCCGGCGAGGGAGACGACGATGCGTGACTACCGCTACTGCCCGCGCTGCGCCACGCCGCTCGCGGAGGAGGAACGGGGCGGCAGCCTGCGCGGGGTGTGTCCCGCGGAGGGGTGCGGCTTCGTGCACTGGAACAACCCGGCGCCGGTGGTGGCGGCCATCGTGGAGCGCGACGATCACATCATCCTCGTGCGCAGCCACGGCTGGCCGGAGAAATGGTTCGGGCTGGTCACCGGCTTCCTCGAACACGGCGAGATGCCCGAGGAGGCGGTGCTGCGCGAGGTTCGCGAGGAGACCGGCCTTGCCGCCGAGCTCGGCGGTTACGTGGGCATGTACCCTTTCTACCGCATGAACCAGCTCATCATCGCCTACCACGTGCTTGCCGGTCCCGGCGAGATACGCCTGGACGAGAGCGAGCTGGCCGGCTGGCGGGAGGTGCCCGTGGAGAAGGTACGGCCCTGGCCGAGAGGCACCGGCACCGCGCTCAGGGACTGGCTGGCCAGCCGCGGCTACGAGCGGGATTACGTCCCCCTGCCCGGACGGGAGTCCGACATGGAGCGTGGATCGTGAGCTTCTACGAGCACTACGTCCTGCCCCACGCGCTGAATCTGGCCTGCGGCTTCAAGGCAATCCGGCGTCAGCGGCGCAAAGTGGTGCCGGCGGCGGAGGGGCGGGTGCTGGAGATCGGCTTCGGCAGCGGCCTCAACGTGCCCTACTATGACTTCGGCAAGGTCACGAAAATCTGGGCGCTGGAGCCCGCCGAGGGCATGCGCCGTCTGGCCCGCAAGCGCATGAATCCGGTGCGCGCCGAATTCGAGTTCATCGATCTGCCCGGCGAGGAGATTCCCCTGGAGGATGCCAGCGTCGACACCGTGCTCTGTACCTTCACGCTGTGCACCATCCCCGACACGACGGCCGCGCTGGCCGGCATGCGCCGCGTGCTGAAGCCTGGCGGGCGGCTGCTGTTCTGCGAGCACGGGCGGGCGCCGGACGAGCGCGTCCGCCGCTGGCAGGACCGGCTCAATCGGCCCTGGAGCCGCATCGCCGGCGGCTGTCAGCTGAACCGGGACATACCCGCCCTGATCCGCGAGGCCGGCTTCCGCATCGAGGAGGAGGACAGCATGTACGTGCCCGGCGGACCGAAGATGCTGTCCTGGCAGTGGTGGGGCAGCGCCCGCCCCGGTCGTTGAACCGGGCCGCAGCCCGCTTGTCCAAACTCCGTCACAGGGCCGGCCGTCCGCCGGCGCTATAATCCGGGACCCCATGACCGACCCTATGACCGACCCCAGGACAATGAGCCGACTGCGCAAGCCGCTCCTGGCAGCACTACTGTTGTGCGCCGCGCTCCCGTTGGGGTCGATGGCGCAGGACGCGGGTCAGGCGGAGCAGCCGCCCCCGGACACGTCACCGGCCGGCGCCGACGGCGCTCCGCCGGGGCGCGCCGGCGACGTCGTCTGCCCCGACCGCTTCCGACCCGTGTGCGGCGCGGACGGAAATACCTACAGCAACGACTGCTATGCGAACCGGGCCGGGGTCGAGGTGGTGAGCTACGGCATCTGCGCAGAGCCGGATTGCCCGGACGTCTACGAGCCGGTGTGCGGCATGAACGGCAGGACCTTCCGTAACCGCTGCCAGGCCGAGCTGGCCCGCGTCGCCGTCCAGCGCGAGGGCATCTGCGACGTGACCAACTGCCCGGACGTGTACGCGCCGGTCTGCGGTGAGGACGGTCGCACCTACGCCAACGCGTGTGCGGCCGAGGCCGGATCCGTGCGCATCGTCGAGCTGAACGCCTGCGACACGCGGCCCTGCCCGGGCATGTTCGTGCCGGTATGCGGCGCCGACGGGGTGACCTACGGCAATGCCTGCGAGGCCGAGCGTGCCGGCGCCCGCATCGAGATGCCCGGCACCTGCAGCGGTCTCAATTGCCCTCCCACCTACCAGCCGGTCTGCGGCATGGACGGGCGCACCTACGACAACGAGTGCCTGCTGGAGTCCGCCGGAATCGAACTGGCCTACGCCGGGGAGTGCCTCTGACCGCAATGGGAGAGCTCACGCTCAGACGCCGGCTGTCGGACTGGCTGGTACGCCGCCGGCGGCGTTCGGACCTGGCCTTCGAGGCGGTGGAGAATCCGGATGCTTCCGCCGTGGAGGCGGTACGCCGCGGCCTCGCGGCATGGAATAACTCGCAGATCGGGCCCACTGCACACGTGCCGGTGGGCGTCTTCGTGCGCGACTCCACCGGGCGGGTGCGCGGCGGGGCCACCGGCTACGTCGGCTGGGGCTGGCTTTACGTCGAGCGTCTGTGGGTGGACGAGGAGTTCCGCGGCCGCCACGTCGGCACCGAACTGATGATGCGGCTGGAGCGCCTCGCGCTGGACCGCGACGTCAATCGCTTCCAGGTGGGCACCACCAGCTTCCAGGCGCTCGGCTTCTACCGGAAGATGGGCTACGAGGTCTTCGCCGAGTTGCCCGACCATCCGCCCGGCCACACCGACTACTTCCTGAAAAAATACGTCGCGCTCTCCGGAGCGGCCGAGGACGAGGAACCGCAAGCCTGACCCCGGGTGCCGGGGTATTGCCCTACCCCGCGAGCGGTACCAGCCGGCCGTCGGGCGTGCGCCGGTGAGGCACCCAGAGCAAGCCGACGAAGCGCACCCGGACGTTGCTTGCCGCGGCCCGTACGGGAATTTCTTCGAGCTCCGCCTGCTGTGCGTCGAACGCGGTATCGAGCTGCGCCACCTCCTGCTCCATCTGCGCGTTCAGCTCGGCGAGCTCGGACTCGACCCGCGCGACGGTCTGTTCCGCCCGGGCCACGTCGCCCGACTCCTTGCCCATGCTGCCGGCCGTCTTCACGGCGGTGCCTATCTTCCCTGCGGTGGTGGTCGACAGGCGCTTGCGGCCGAGCACCGCGCCGAGGATGGCCGTGCCCACGGAGATCACGGTGTCGATGCGCTTCTTCGCCACCTGCTGGCTCTCGCGCTCCAGCGTCTGACGGGCTCGCAGCAGGCGGTTCTCCAGCGTGTTCACCTTGGACGCGTAGCGCTTGCGCAGCTGTGCCACCGCCTGGTCGCGCTTCTCGCTGGCGGCCTGCTGCAAGCGGATGCGGAAATCGGCCTCGCTCTCGGCCGGCTCCGACGTCAGCTTGAGGTGCCGGTTGCGATACAGGACGACCGGCCGCTCGTTGCGTATCCAGCGTTTCAGGTCGCGCTCCCAGTCGGCATAGCTGGCCGCTGCCGCCAGGGCGTCACCGAGGGGGGCGTAGGCGGTGCCGGGCAGACCCCGTGTCTCGAGTTCGTCGGCATCGAAGGGCAGTGCCTCGGCCTCGTTCCAGTCGAGCGCCACGGCGCCGTCTCCGGCCTCCGCCGCCAGAAGGTAGCGGCGTTCCTCGTCCACTCCGTACCGGCTGCTGGTGTAGGCCGCGTCCGCTGCGCCGATCACCCGGGGCCCGTAGACGATGTCGCCGGGGTTCTCCGCCCCGGCCGGCAGCCAGAATTGTTGCACGGCGGGCGGCAGTACCGGAGGCGCTGAGGCCACGTCTCCCACCGTCGCTGCAGCCGCGCGCTCGTCGCCGGCATCGGCCTCCGCCGGCGCCGGCCGCCGGCCTTCCATCAGGCGCCGGATCTGGTCCCGGGTGAGCGGCCCGGGCAGATAGGACATGACCCAGCGGGTGTTGAAGACCACCGGCGCGTCCTCGTGCACGTTGTGCAGCAGGAAACGCCGCTTGCCCAGCCCGGCGATGGTCTGCTCCATGCGGCCGCGGTCGAACTCCACGCCGGCGGCCGCTCCTTCCAGTCCCTCCATCACCCGTGCCTTGTCGCGCTCGGTCTGCAGGCGGCCGATGAACCAGGTGCCCGTATTCGACAGGCCCTTGTAGTCGAGGTCCACCGGATTCTGGGTGGAGAGCACCAGACCCAGTCCGTAGGCGCGAGCCTGCTTCAGGAGCGTCAGGAGCAGCGGCTTCGACGGCGGGTTCGCCACCGGCGGCATGTAGCCGAATATCTCGTCCATGTAGAGGATGGCGCGCAGGCTGGCCGTGCCCGGCTGGGCGCGCATCCAGGCGATGAGATCGTTCAGCAGCATGCTGACGAAGAACATGCGCTCCGGCTCCGAGAGGTGCGCGATGGACATGACCGACACGCGGGGCTTGCCGCTCTCCGTGTAGAGCAGGCGCCCCGCGCTGAGCGCCTCGCCCTCCATCCAGGCCTCGAAGCCGGGCGCGGCCAGCAGGCTGTTCAGCTGCATGGCCAGTTCGAAGCGTTCCTTCGGCGGATAGAAGGAGTCGAGCGACATCACGCCGATGCGCGTGATGGGCGGATTCTGGATCAGCCCGATCAGCGTGGCGACGTCCAGGTCGCGGCCCTCGCTCCAGTAGTGGTCCAGCAGGTTCGAGACGAGGATGTGCTCCCGGCTGGTCACCGGGTCGGCGTCGATGCCGAGCAGCGACAGCACGCTGGTGGCGGTTGCCTGCACGCGCTCGCGGTAGAGATCCCGGTCTTCGCGGAAGGCCGCGTCAGGCGCGGCGAAGGAGCGCAGCACCGAGACCGGCAGACCGGCGGTGGAGCCCGGCGTGTAGACGGCCATGTCGGTGCGCTCGCGCAACGCCCGGATGCGTTCGCCGTCCTGGCCCCAGTCCGCCAGCCCCTTCTTCCACAGCGCCGCCTGGTCGGCAGCGAACTGGCGCACGGTGCGGCCCTGGTTCACCGCCTCCGAAGGATTCACCCAGGGCTCGAAATCGTCGGCGGCGAGCTCGGGGAACGTCAGCAGCAGGTTGCCGAGATCGCCCTTCGGGTCGATCGCGATCACCGGCACGTGATCCATGGCGGCTTCCTCGATGATGCCGATGCCGAGGCCGGTCTTGCCGCTGCCGGTCATGCCGATGATCACGGCATGGGTGGTGAGGTCCTTCGAGTCGTACAGGACCAGCTCGTCGCCGACCTTGCCGGTGGCCCCGTCGACCGCCTTGCCTACGTAGAACGCACCGAGTTTCTCGAAATCCTGCATCGCATCAACCCTCGCCTCCGGCATCCGGTTGGGCATCTTCCCCGCCTCTGCCGCGTTTCACCAGCACCTTCGACATGAAGATCCCCGCCTCGTACAGAAGGTACACCGGGATCGCCAGCAGTGTCTGGCTGATCATGTCGGGCGGCGTCAGCAGCATGCCCAGCACGAAGGCGCCCAGGAACACATATGCCCGGGCCTTGCCCAGGGTCTCCGGAGTGGTCAGGCCGGCCCATACCAGCAGCACGGTGGCCACCGGCACTTCGAAGGCGAGGCCGAAGGCGAAGAAGATCGCGATGATGAAGCTGAGATACGCCTCGATGTCGGTCATCACCGCCACGTCGGTGGGCGCCACGCTGGTGAAGAAACCGAACATCAGCGGGAACACCACGAAGTAGGCGAACGCGATGCCGAGGTAGAAGAGCAGGATGCTCGAGGCGAGCAACGGTACCGCCATCCGCTTCTCGCGCTTGTACAGGCCGGGGGCGATGAAGGCCCAGGCCTGATAAAGCACCACCGGCATGGCCAGGAACAGCGCGACGAAGAAAGAGAGCTTGAAAGGCGAGAAGAAGGGGGACGCGACGCCGGTGGCAATCATGCTGTTGCCCTCGGGAAGGGCCTGCACGAGGGGTGTCGCCACCAGCGTGAAAATGCGGGCCGCGAACGGCGCCAGTATCAGGAAGATGACGAGGACGGCGACCGTTGCCTTGAGCAGTCGGGAGCGCAGCTCGACGAGGTGCGAGAGCAGCGTCGCTTCCTCCAGACGTTCCTCGCCCTTTTGCTCCCGGGTGCTCTCGTCGCCCGTGGTCATGACGAGGCCGATTTCTTCTTCTGACTGTCTTTGCCGCCCTCCGCTCCGGGCTTGCCGGGCCCGTCACCGGGCTGGTCATCGGATTGGACAGGGGATTGGGCATCGGACCGGACGTCCGGCGAGCCGGCGCTTGTCTCCTCGCCGTCGGGCGGCGGCGGTGCCGCCGGGTCCGGCACCGCGCGGTCCCCGTCGCCGGCATCGGCGTGACCCGTCTCGCCGAAACCGGATTCGTCGTCCTCGCCTTCCTCGTAATTCAGGTCGGTGGGTTCAGGCTTCGGTTTGGCCGTCGGCTTGTCCATCATGGAGGACAGCGGCTGATTGACCGTCTCCCGCACCTTGGAGAACTCGAGTTCGTCCTCGATCTGCCGCTTCAGCATGCGGGTCATGCGCCGAGCCTGCCCCACCCAGCCGCCGAGCTTGTTCGCCACCTTCGGCAGCTTCTCGGGCCCCAGTACCAGGAGCCCGATGATGAACAGCAGGATGAGTTCGGAAAAACCGACGTCGAACACGGCGTGCGCGCAGGATCAGGACTGACCCGTCTTCGAACCGGACCGGCTCTCCGTCGTACGGGTCTCGTTGTGGGTTCCGAAGTCGGCGTCCTTTTCCTCGCCGTTCGGGAGATTCTTCTGCTCGGGCTCCTTTTCGTTCTCGTCCATCGCGCTGCGGAAACCGCGAACGGCCTCGCCCACGTCGGAACCCATGTTGCGCAGCTTCTTCGTGCCGAAGATCGCGATCACGATCAGCAGCACGATGAGGAGCTGCCAGATACTGATGTTCCCTAACATTGCCTAGTCACCCCACAGGCGGTCCTGTGTACGGATTGTGAATGTGCGGCGGCCGCGGGGCCACCTCCGAGTCGTCGATGATACGTCAATTCGGCAACAGACAATGTGCGCAGGTTCCCCGATCCCGCAGGCGCTTGCTCAGCTCTCCAGCCAGAACGTCACGGGGCCCCAGTTAACCAGCGATACTCGCATGTCGGCGCCGAATTCTCCGGTGGCGACCGTGCCGTGGGCGGCCCGCGCCCGCGCGGCCAGTTCGTCGAACAGGCGCCGGCCCTCCTCCGGCGGCGCCGCCCCCGTGAAGCTGGCGCGCGTGCCCTTGCGCGTATTGGCGGCCAGGGTGAACTGGGGCACCAGCAGCAGCGCTCCCCCGGTGTCCGCCAGGGACCGGTTCATGCGGCCCTCGGCATCGGGGAAAACCCGGTAACCCAGCAGGCGCTCGGCCAGGCGTGCGGCGTCGTGCTCGCCGTCGCCACGGCGCACCCCCACCAGCACCGCCATCCCCTCGCCGATGGCGGCCACCTGCCGCCCGTCCACGTGGACGGCAGCCTCCGTGACTCTCTGCAGCAGACCGATCATGTCCGGTTTCTTCCCGCCGTTCCCCAGATAATGGCGATGCTGCCTGCGGGTGCCGCTGGCAGTCTACACCGGTCGCCACGCCGCCACGCGCGCCGTCGGCTTTCCACGGGAGAGGAGACCGCCGCGGCCGCCCGCTCACAGGGAGGTGTGCGGGGCCGCGGCCCTCCTTTCCCGCCATCGCATCCCACTATAGGTCAGATAAGCCTCAAAATTGGACAAAAATTCCCACTGATTTTTCATAAAGCCATTGGTGGGAAGAATAACAAGAACATCGCTCTGATCCACACTTCCCGTGGTAAATATCGCTCGTCCCGGCCGAATGTTGGCGCTCTGCTCCGGCCGGACTACACTCCCCCGAACATCAGCGGGGTATCGGCATGAAGAGACGGGATTTCGTTACCGGCATCGGCGCCGGCGCACTCACCGCCGGTCTGGCAGGCTGCGCCGGCGAACAGTCGGCCGCGCCGGGCGCGGAGTGCGCGGAGGGCCCGACCCGGAACTGGAAGATGGTGACGACCTGGCCGCCGAACTTCCCCGGTCTGGGTCGGGGCGCCGCCAATGTGGCGCGGCGCATCGAGGAGGCCTCGGGCGGCCGCATCAAGGTGCATGTCTACGCCGCCGGCGAACTGGTGCCCCCTTTCGAAGTGTTCGACGCCGTCTCACAGGGCACCGCCGAGCTGGGCCACGGTGCCGCCTATTACTGGAAGGGCAAGGTCGAGGCCGGACAATTCTTCACCGCGATCCCGTTCGGCCTGAACTCCCACGAGATGAACGGCTGGCTGTTCTACGGCGGCGGCATGGATCTGTGGCGGGAGACCTATGCTCCATTCGACCTCGTGCCCCATGCCGCCGGCAACACCGGCGTGCAGATGGGCGGCTGGTTCAACAAACCCATCGAGACGGTCGCCGATCTCGAGGGACTGAAGATGCGCATCCCGGGGCTGGGCGGCGAGGTGCTGCGGCGGGCCGGGGGCACCCCCGTCAGCCTGCCCGGCGGCGACCTCTTCACTGCCCTCCAGACCGGCAACATCGACGCGACGGAATGGGTCGGCCCCTACAACGACGTCGCCTTCGGCCTGAACAAGGCGGCTCGCTACTACTATTACCCCGGCTGGCACGAGCCAGGCCCGACGCTCGAGTGCATCGTCAACAAGGACGCCTGGGACGGCCTGCCGCCGGATCTGCAGGCCGTCATCGCCATCGCCAGCCAGTCCGTGAACAACGACATGCGCGCCGAGTTCGCCTACCGGGACGCCGAGGCCCTGCAGACCATACTCGAAGATCCGGAAATCGAGGTGAGGCGCTTCCCCCAGCCGGTGCTGGAGCGCCTGAAGGAGATCACCCGCGAACTCCTCGACGAGATGAGCGACCGCGATCCGCTGATCGCGAGGATCCGCGCCTCTCAGGAAGCCTTCCTCCAGCGCTCCGCGGTGTTCCAGAGCATCACGGAACGCGCCTACCTGGAAGCCCGCGACGGCCCGGTAGAATTGTAGGAGGGCCTTCAGGCCCGACGCGGCCCTGCCAGACCCCCGTTCTTTCCTGGCCGCCCTGCGGGGGTATCCATCTTGCTCCCGACAAAAGGTCGCGGCGATGGATACCCCCGCATGACGGCCGCCTCGGGGGTGGCATGAGGGAAGCGCCAATAAGCAACGCCTGCTGACTGGTGCCAAGCCTCTCGGCTGCGGGCCCGTCAACGGGTGGATAAGGGTTGCGGGGTCGTCCGGACCGACTGGAGCCAGGACGGCGGGAAGGAGGTCTGGCCGAAGCGAGCGAGGTCAGGACGTCCGAGTGAGCGTCCCCGGGACCCTTATCCACACGATGGCGGGCCAACGTCAATAGAAACCGGATCGGGCCTGAAGGCCCTCCTACACGTGCTCTCAGCCGTAGATGCGGTCGGGCAGCCAGGTGACCAGCTCCGGCCACAGCGCCAGCACGCCGAGGGTGGCGAGCTGGATGATCACGAACGGGATAACGCCCCGGTAGATCTGGCCGGTGCGCACGGTCTCGGGTGCCACGCCGCGCAGATAGAACAGCGCGAAGCCGAACGGCGGCGTGAGGAACGAGGTCTGCAGATTGATCGCGATCATCACGCCGAGCCAGACGGGGTCCAGTCCCATCGCCAGCAGCACGGGCCCGACGATCGGCACCACCACGAAGGTGATCTCGATGAAGTCCAGCACGAAGCCCAGCAGGAACATCACCAGCATCACCACGACGACGGCGCCGAAGACGCCGCCGGGCAGGCCACTGAGGATATCCGCCACCGCGTCGTCGCCGCCGTAGCCGCGGAACACCACCGAGAACACGGAGGCGCCGATCAGGATCAGAAACACCATGCTGCTCACCCGCACGGTGCCTTCCATGATCTCGCGCAGCCGTGGCAGGTCCAGCTGGCGGCGGCCGATGGCGAGCAGCATCGCACCCATCGCGCCCACGGCCGCGGCCTCGGTGGGCGTGGCGATGCCGGCCAGGATTGAGCCGAGCACCGCCAGGATCAGCCCGAGCGGCGGCAGCAGGGCCCGGAATATGCGGGCCCCAAGGTGTTCGCCGTCGCCGCTCACCCGTTCGGGCGCCGGCATGGATTCCGGGCGCAGCACCGCGGTGGCCGCTACGTAGGCGACGTACAGCGCCACCAGCAGCAGCCCCGGCACCAGCGCGCCGGCGAACAAGTCGCCCACCGATACCGTCTCCGGCGAGAAGATGCCCTGTTCCAGCTGCGCTTCCTGATAGGCGGACGACAGCACGTCGCCGAGGAGCACCAGGATGATGGACGGCGGGATGATCTGGCCGAGCGTGCCCGAAGCGCAGATGGTGCCGCAGGCCACCGACGGCGAGTAGCCCCGCTTCAGCATGGTCGGCAGGGAGAGCAGCCCCATGGTCACCACCGTCGCTCCCACGATGCCCGTGCTGGCCGCCAGCAGCATGCCGACGAGGGTGACCGAGATGCCGAGCCCGCCGCGGACGCGCCCGAACAGCGCCGACAGCGTGTCGAGCAGTTCCTCGGCGATGCGGGCGCGCTCCAGGGTGATGCCCATGAACACGAACAGCGGCACGGCCACCAGGGTCTCGTTGCCCATGATGCCGTACAGCCGGTTCGGGATGCTGGACAGGAAGGCCGCGTCGAAGACCCCGGCCGCGGCGCCGATGCCGGCGAAGACCAGGGCGGTGCCGCCCAGGGTGAAGGCCACCGGGAAGCCGGCCAGCAGCACCAGGATCACGGCAAGAAACAGCAGCGCCGACATCCACTCCACGGCTCAGGCCCTGATGTCTTCGCTGTCGCCGTCCACGGCCGGCACCCGATAGCCGCGGGACAGGGTCAGCGCGGAGCGCAGCAGCAGGGCGATCGCCTGCAGGGTCACCGCTGCCGGCATGACCAGCAGGCAGCTCTTCAGCAGCGGCGTCCAGGGATACGGCAGCCCCCCGGCCTCGCGCGAGGACTCGCGGATGCGCCAGGAGGTCTCGACGTAGTCCCAGGACTGCCACAGGAAGAACACCATGAGCGGCAGCAGCAGCACCAGCACGCCGGCGATGTCCACCACCGCCTTGCCCTGTTCGGACAGGCCCCGGTAGAACACGTCCACCCGCACGTGCTGGTCCTGCTCGAGCGTGTACGCCGCACCCAGCATGAACACCGCCGCGTGCATCCAGGTGATGCTCTCCTGCAGCCAGATGAAGCCCGCGTCGAAGACGTAACGCAGCACCACGACGAGAAACGTCACCAGAACCATCACCAGCGTTAGCCAGGAGACCGCGCGCCCGGTCGCCGTGCTCACCCGGTCGAGCGCGCGGCCGAGGCTCCCGAGCGTTCCACTTGTCGCCGCCCGGTCACTCATCCGCGCCGCCGGCCTTCTCGATGCGGCGCAGGAAGACCTGCATCTCTTTCGCCGCCTGCTTGTCGCCCCGCTCTTCGGCCACGGCGATGCCGCGCCGGTAAGCGGCCGCCGCGGCCCCGGCGTCGCCGGTATCGGCGAGCGCGCGGCCCAGCAGTTTCCAGGCGGCGGAATAGCCGGGGTCGAGTTCCACCGCACGCTCGAGGTGAGGCACGGCCTCCGCCGGCTCGGCGGCGGCCAGCCATTCGTTGCCCAGGGAGTAGCGCAGCAGGGCGTCCTCCCGGCCGCCGTCGAGCAGCTTCTGCAACGCCTGCAGTCGATTGCCCGCCATCAGCGCCTCCAGAATATCGGCGTCAACAGCACGAGCAGGGTGAATATCTCCAGCCGACCCATCACCATCGCGAGGATCGCCACCCATTTGCCGAGGGTGGGCACGGTCATGAAGCCGCTGGCCACGTCGCCCAGCCCGGGACCGAGATTATTCAGCACCGCCGCCACCGCCGAGAAGGCCGTCACCTGATCCAGGCCCGTGGAGAGCATCAGCATCATCATGACGGCGAACACCACCACGTACACCGAGAAGAAGCCCCACACCGCCTCGATCACCCGGGCCTGAACCGCTCTCGGTCCCAGTTTCACCGGAATCTCGGCACTGGGGTGCACGAGCCGCGCAATCTCGCGCACCCCCTGCTTGTAGATGAGCAGCCAGCGGATCACCTTCATGCCCCCGGCGGTGGAGCCCGCGCAGCCGCCGATGAAGCTCGCGAAGATCAGCAGCACCGGCAGGGCGCCCGGCCAGGCCGAGTAGTTGGCGGTGGTGAAACCCGTGGTGGTCGCGATGGAGACCGCCTGGAACAGCCCGTGCTCCGCGGCCTGCAGCGGGCTCTCGTAGGTGCCGCGCAGCGCCAGCACCATGACAATCGTCGCCACCAGCATCATCAGGATGAACGAGTAGGCCCGGAACTCCGGATCCTTGAAGTAGTGCGCCATGCTGCTGTAGCGCCAGGCGAAGAAATGCAGAGAGAAGTTGATGCCGGCCAGGAACATGAACACCACCGCGATGAGGTTGATGGTGGTGGACTGGAAATGGCCGATGCTGAGATCGTGCGTGGAGAAGCCGCCGATCGCCACGGTGCTGAAGCTGTGGCAAAGCGCGTCGAACACGCTCATGCCGGCGGCCCAGTAGGAGGCCGCGCAGATGATGGTGAAGCCGAGGTACAGATACCACAACGCTTTCGCCGTCTCGGTGATGCGCGGCGTGAGCTTGGTGTCCTTGATCGGGCCCGGCGTCTCGGCCCGGTAGAGCTGCATGCCGCCGACGCCGAGCATGGGCAGGATGGCCACCGCCAGTACGATGATGCCCATGCCCCCCAGCCACTGCAGCTGCTGGCGGTACCACAGGATCGAGCGCGGCAGGGCATCGAGCCCGGTCAGCACCGTCGCGCCCGTGGTCGTCAGCCCGGACATGGATTCGAATACGGCATCCGTGAAGGACATCGTCGGCACGTCGGAGAAATACAGCGGCGCGGCGCCGAAGGTGCCCAGCACCAGCCAGAACGAGGCCACCACCAGGAAGCCGTCCCGCAGCCTCAGGTCGGCGCGGGCGTCGCGGACCGGCAGCCAGAGGAAGAAGCCCGCCGCCAGATTCAGGAGAAAGCCCTCGACGAACGCCAGCCAGCCGCCATCGCCGTAGACCAGCGAGACGATCACCGGCGGCAGCATCGTGACGCTGAACATCATCAGCAGCAGGCCGAGGATGCGCTGGACCACGACCCGGTTCATCGCTTCGCCGGTCTCCGCCGCTGGCTGTGACTCGCAGGGACGGCCATAGCGGTCAGACGAAGGAGACGCCGACCTGGAAGAGTTCCTCCACGTCCTCGATGCGCCGCCGGTCCGTCATGAAGAGGATCACGTGGTCGTCGGCCTGCACTTCGGTGTCGTGGTGGGCGAATATCACCTGGTCGTCGCGCACCAGCGCGGCGATGGTCGTGCCCCGCGGTATCGGGATGTCCTCGATCTTGCGGCCCACCACCTTCGAGTTCTCCGGTGAGCCGTGAGCCACGGCCTCGATGGCCTCCGCGGCGCCGCGGCGCATCGAATGCACTTTCACCACGTCGCCGCGGCGCACGTGCGCGAGCAGCGAGCCGATGGTGACCTGCTGGGGCGAGATGGCGATGTCGATGGTGCCCGCCTCCACGAGTTCGGCGTAGGAGGGCCGGTTGATGAGCGCCATGACCTTGTGGGCGCCGAGGCGCTTGGCCAGCATGGCCGACAGGATGTTCGCCTCCTCGGCGTTGGTGAGCGCGCAGAAGACGTCGGTGGAGTCGATGTTCTCCTCGAGCAGCAGCTCCTCGTCCGCGGCGTCGCCCACCAGCACGATGGCCTTGGCCAGCTGCTCCGAGATGCGCCGCGCCCGCTCCGGGTTGCGCTCGATGATCTTCACCTGGTTCGTCTGCTCCAGCGCCATGGCCAGGCGGAAGCCGATGTTGCCGCCGCCGGCGATGACCACGCGGCGGATCGGGTCGTCCAGCTTGCGCATCTCGCTCATGAACACGCGGATGTCCTTGCGCGCCGCCAGGAAGAAGACCTCGTCGCCCTCGCGGATCACCGTGTCGCCGTCGGGCATGACGCTCTGGCCGTCCCGGTAGATGGCCGCGATGCGGGCTTCGGTGTTCGGGATGTGCTCCTTCATGTTCTTCAGCTGCTGGCCCACGAGCAGCCCGTCCCGGTCGGCCCGGGCGCCCACCAGCCGCACGCGGCCGTCGGCGAACTCCAGCACCTGCAGCGCGCCCGGATACAGGATGAGCTGTTCCACGTACTCGCAGACGAGCTGCTCCGGGCTGATCAGCACGTCCACCGGCAGCGACTCCTGGCTGAACAGCTTCTTCGCGTTCATGTATTCCGCCGCGCGGATGCGGGCGATCTTGGTGGGCGTGTGATACAGGGTGTAGGCGATCTGACAGGCGATCATGTTGGTCTCGTCGCTGTCAGTGAGCGCGATGAGGATGTCGGCGTCGCTCGCGCCGGCGCGGGTGAGCACGTCCGGATAGGCGGCGTGGCCCACGACGGTACGGATGTCGAGGCGGTCCTGCAGCTCGCGCAGCACGTCCGGGCTGCGGTCGACCACCGTCACCTCGTTGGCTTCCTCCCGGGAGAGGTGATAGGCGGCCGAGGATCCGACCTGCCCTGCGCCGAGTATGAGTATCTTCATGTGCTTGCCGGCTGTCGGCCCCCCGGAACCGGGCCCAGTTTACATCAGTTCCAGGTTGGCATAGGTGAGCACCAGCCACTTGGTGCCGGCGCCCTCGAAGTTCACCTGCACCCGGGCATGGGCGCCCTGACCCTCGCAGTTCAGCACCACGCCCTCGCCGAACTTGCCGTGGCGCACCCGCTGGCCGAGCCGGATGCCGTCCTCGCCGCCGGCAGGCTCGCGGCCGGACCGGGACGGGCGCCTTGCCGGAGAGACCACGGGCCGGCTGATCTGCGCCCGCGGCCGTATCTCTTCGACCAGCTCCGTCGGGATCTCGGTGATGAAGCGGGACGGCAGCGCGAAGCTGTCGGTGCCGTGCAGGCGCCGCTGCTCGGCATAGGTGATGTAGAGCTGGCGCATCGCCCGCGTGGTGCCCACGTAGCACAGCCGGCGCTCCTCCTCGAGCCCGCCCGGGTCGTTGATGGAGCGCTGGTGGGGGAACAGTCCGTCCTCCATGCCGCAGAGGAAGACCAGCGGGAACTCCAGGCCCTTCGCGGAGTGCAGCGTCATCAGCTGGACGCAGTCCTCCCACGCGTCCGCCTGGCCCTCGCCGGCCTCCAGCGCCGCATGGGCCAGGAAGGCGTCCAGCGGCGGCATGTCTGTGTCGCTCTGCTCCGGGTCGAAGCCGCGGGCGGCGCTCACCAGTTCCTCCAGGTTCTCCACCCGGGTGATGGCGCGCTCGCTCTTCTCCTTGCGGAAATGCTCCACCAGGCCGCTGGCGCCGATGACGTGGTCCACCTGCTCGTGCAGATCCCGGCCCTTCGTGTCCCGATCCAGCATCTCGATCAGGTTCAGGAAGGCGCGGATGGCGTTGGCGGCGCGCGCGTTCACGCCGTCGTCGCTGGCGAGCGCGCCCGCCGCGCGCCACAGCGAGCAGGCGTTGGCCCGGGCGTAGGAGCGCATGGCCTCCACGCTGCGCGCCCCGATGCCCCGGGTGGGCGTGTTCACCACCCGCTCGAAAGAGGCGTCGTCGTCCCGGTTGGCAATCAGGCGCAGGTAGGCGAGCGCGTCCTTGATCTCCGCCCGCTCGAAGAAGCGCAGGCCGCCGTAAACCCGGTAGGGGATGCGTGCGTTGACCAGGCCTTCCTCCAGCACCCGGGACTGGGCGTTGGAGCGATAGAGGATGGCGGCATCGGCCCGGGCATTGCCCTGGGCCACCCAGTCGCGGATGCGGTTCACGACGAAGTCGCTCTCGTCGCGCTCGTTGAACGCGGCGTAGATGCGGATGGGCTCGCCTTCGCTGCCGTCGGTCCACAGGTTCTTGCCCATGCGCCCGTCGTTGTTGGCGATGATGGCGTTGGCCGCCTCGAGGATGGTACCGGTGGAGCGGTAGTTCTGCTCGAGCTTCACCACCTTCGCGCCGGGGAAGTCCTTCTGGAAGCGCTGGATGTGCTCGACGCGGGCGCCGCGCCAGCGGTAGATGGACTGGTCGTCGTCGCCCACCACGAAGGGGATGCCGCTGGTGCCGGCCAGCATCCTCAGCCAGGCGTACTGGATGGCGTTGGTGTCCTGGAACTCGTCCACCAGCAGGTGGCGGAAGCGGCGCTGGTAGTGGGCCAGCAGCTCCGGGTCGTTGCGCCAGAGCTCGTGCGCCCGCAGCAGCAGCTCGGCGAAATCCACGAGCCCGGCGCGGTCGCACTGCTCCTGGTAGGCCCGGTACAGCTCGATCATGCGGCGCCGGTTCGGGTCGCCGCCGTCGTCCAGATGGTCCGGCCGCAGGCCCTCGTCCTTCTGGTTGTTGATGAACCACTGCACTTCCTTCGGCACCCAGCGCGACTCGTCCAGCTCCATGCCGCGCAGCATGCGCTTGATCAGCCGCTGCTGGTCGTCGGCATCGATGATCTGGAACGACTGGGGCAGACCCGCCTCGCGCCAGTGGCGGCGCAGCAGCCGGTGGGCGAGGCCGTGGAAGGTGCCGATCCACAGATGCTGCGCCGGCATGTCCAGCAGGCTCTCGATGCGGCCGCGCATCTCGCTGGCCGCCTTGTTGGTGAAGGTCACCGCGAGCAGACTCTGCGGCGCGACGCCGCCCACACGGATCAGCCAGGCGGCGCGGTGCACCAGCACCCGGGTCTTGCCGCTGCCGGCGCCGGCGATCACCAGCACGGGCTCGTCGGGTGCGGTAACCGCTTCCCGCTGAGCGTCGTTCAGCGGCTCGATGATAGGGGTGACGTCCATGCAGTCGCGCGAGTTGAAGTGTGAACGGAGGCGCCCGGCGGGCGGCTGACGGGATCGCGATTATACCGGAGGAAGGGCGGCGGCGGGCCGCCGCCGCCAGCTCTCGGCCGCCCGAGCCGCCCTCAGTCCGACGGCTCGCGGTTCTTGTCGTTCTTGCCGGCGCCGGCAGCGGCCACGGCCTCGGTAAGCGCGGCCACCCGCCGCTCCAGCGCCTCGAGCTCGCGCTGCAGGGTCGGCTTTTTCTCTTCGTCGGCCTCCTTGATCGCGGCCTCGAGCGCGGTCTTCGCCGCCTGCTGTTCTTCCAGCTCCACCCGCAGGGATTCGCGCTCGCCCGCTTCCTCGGCCTTGTCGAATATGCGGTCTTCGGGCTTCTCCTCCGCTGGCGCTCCCTTGTGCGGTGCCGACCCTCCCTCGGCCTCCGCCGGCATGACCTGTACGCCGTCGCCGAGGCGGCGCTGGTTCATGAACGTGGGCGAGACGATCTCGATGCCGGCGCCATGCAGCGTGTCCAGGATGGCGCGGCGGAGGCTGGAGCGTGCCGTCAGCAGGTGCTTCACCTCCGCGAGGAAGCCGGACACCCGGTAGGTGACGGAGAAGTCGCCGAGCTCGCGCACGTGCACGAAGGGTTCCTCCAGTCCCGATTCCGAGGCCGCCTCCTTCAGCAGCGCCTCTATGCGGCCGTGGGCCACGTCGTAGCCCAGTGACAGCGAGGCCGAGATCATGGTGCCGGAGTAGTGCACGACCGTGACCGGATTCGTGACGAGGTAGAGGTTCGGGATGGTCGTGAGATCGCGGTCCTCGGTCTGGATCTCGGTGTGGAACAGGCCCCGCTCGGTGACCCGGCCGAACTGCTCGCCCACGCTGACGAAGTCGCCGGGGCGGAAGCTCTTCACCATGCGCAGCATGAGGCCCGCCATGGCATTGGATACGAAGGTGGTGGAGGACAGCGCGATCACACCGGTGAGCACGATGCCGATCAGGCTCAGCACCTGTCCCCGCGTGCTGTCCGACATGGGCAGCAGCAGCACGACGAGCAGCAGCCCCGCCGCGGTGAGCAGCAGCATGATCAGTTGCCGCGGCAGGCGGGCCTCCGCGCCGAGGGGCTTGCGCGACAGCAGCAGCCACTGGCCCAGGGCGAGGACCAGTGCCACGAATGCAATGGCCGCCAGCGCGGGAACGTAATCGCCGAATGCCCCGATCAGGTCGCTCACGCCGCAGCACGCCGCTCCGCGACCGCCGCCGTCGGGGCGGTCACCACCACCGTCTTCCCGGCCGCCGGCACGGCCCCTGTCCGGCCCACCGTGCTAGATGCCCAGCTTCGCCAGCGTGTCCGCTATCTCCCGCAGCACCCGGTAGGTGCGGGGATGCTCGGCCTGGAAGTTGGTGGCGCTCTCGCGCACCTGGTTGCTGAGCGCGTCGTCGCTTTCCGGCTCCGTTGCCGCTTGTTCGCCCTGATCGAGCAGCCGGTGGATGTCCTCGTCCACCTGGGTCAGCAGCCTGCGCATGTCCTCGTCCAGCTGCCCGGAGCCCTCGAGCTCCCGGTGCAGCGTGCGGAGCTGGTCTTTCAGTCGATCCTTCTCGGTCACTGGCGTACCTGTCTGTCTGCGGGATATTCCCATCGTGCCTGTGGTGCCGATTATGCCATGCGGCCGGCCCGCGCCGGCCGCGTGGCCGGCGCCGCCCTCATCCCAGCAGCCGCGGGGTGAGCCACGGCATGATCAGGTTCAGCACGCCGTGGGCAATCACGCAGGCCTCGAAGCCGGCGTAACGGAACAGGCAGCCGAGCGCCAGCCCGGCGGGAAAGATCTGAGCGAACTTCACCCACTCCGGGTCCACCTGACCGATGTGCCCCAGGGACCACAGCGCGGACGAGAGCACGATCGCGGCCCAGTAGCCGGCCGCGCCGCGACCGAACAGCCCGGCGAAGTAGTTCTGGATGCCGAGCCGGAAAGTCAGCTCCTCGCCCAGCACCGTGAGCAGCAGGAGGAGTCCGGAGAAGACGAGCTCGGACCCCCGGAATATTTCCCTCGGCGTTGCCCAGGGCGACCGCTCGACGCCTCCCGCCGTTCCCGGGTCCGTGAGCAGGAACAGCGCCGCGCTGTAGGCGGTGATCGCAATTCCGCAGGCGGCCCCCGCCCCCATGCTGGCGAGCATCTTCCGGCCGCCGCCGCCCCGGGGACGCAGGAGCGGCAGGGGATCCAGCCCCAGCCGGTCGGCCGCTGCCGTGCCCACCACCGTCTCCGTCAGCACGCGTGCGATCACCACGGCGGTGGCGACCACGTAGAACCACGCCGGCACCTGCCGCAGCACCTCGGGCACGAACGGGTACGCTGCGCCGTCCGCAGCCACGATGACGGCGGCGAAGACGACTCCGTAGCGCAGATAAGGTGATGAAAAGAGGCGGCGTTGTGCCGCCTCCACAAACATCGCGACGAGGATCGCGAGGAGCGTGACGTTCGCGACGACGGCCAGTGCATCCATGTACCGGCAGTCTCCGGGCCCGGATCAGTAGTGGGGCGGCGGCTCGTCTCCCCGGGGCTCGTCCGCCGGCCCCGACTCGAGCTCGCCGATGCGCTCGAGAGCCAGCGCCAGCCGTGACTCCAGGCTCTCTATCATGCGCAGCTGCGCGGCCACCTCGCCGCTCAGGGTCTCGTTCGCGTCCTCCAGATAGGCGACCTTCGCCTCGACGTTATCGATGCGGTCTTCCGCCATCAGTGCACGTGGCCGTGTTCCTTTTCTTCCTCGGTGGCCTCGCGGACTTCCTGGACCTTTACGTCGAAATGCAGCACCTGGCCGGCAAGGGGGTGATTGGCGTCGATGGAAACGCCGTCGTCATGCACTTCGCGCACGGTGATGATCTGGGTCTGCCCGTTCGGCCCCTCGGCCTGGAACTGCATGCCCGGCTTCACTTCCTCGACACCCTGGAAGGCGCTCAGCGGGGCCTTCTGGATCAGGTCCGGGTTCACCGGCCCGTACGCCTCTTCCGGCGGCACCGTGACCTGCACCTCGTCGCCCTCGGCCTTGCCGACCAGCGCCTTCTCCAGGCCGGGGATGATGTTCTGCGCACCGTGCAGGTATTTCAGGGGCTCGCGGCCCGCGGAGCTGTCGAGCTCGTTCTTGTCGTCGTCGGTCAGGGTGTAGTCGATGGCGACGACACAGTTTTCAGCAATCTTCACAGAGTTCTCCATACTGCTCATCAGCGGGGCGGTCGCGGCCACACCGCGTCGTGGATTTTCGCGCCCGCAGGCGCCGGCGCGATGCCGGTACCCGGGCCACTGCCCGTAAGGGTAACGTTTTCGGCGCCGTTATGCAGGGCGGACGGGGCGCTCGCGTCAGGCCAGCGCCCGGTAGAGGAGGTCCAGGCAGAGCACCGTGCCGAAGACGTAAGTGCCGAGAGCGCCGAGGAATCGCAGCGGATGCGGGTGGCGCAGCGACGGCGCGAGCAGCATGCCCGCCACGATCATGTAGCGGCTCGCGGTGGCCCCGATCATGATCCACTGCAGCCAGGCGGCGCTGGTGGCAGTGCCGGCCACCCAGATCAGCAGCGCCAGCATGGGCGCGTACTCGATGGTGTTGCCGTGGGCGCGCACCAGCTTGTGCAGCGGGTCGGCGGGGTCGTCGGGGTAGCCGACACCGGTCTTGCCGCGCCGGCGGGCCAGCGACACCGCCAGGCCGAGCAGGAAGACGAGCAGCCCCAGCAGGGCGATGCAGATCGCCATCACGGTCATCGTCGCGCTCCTGCCGGCCGCTCAGCCGGCGTAGGAATAAGGGCCGCCGCGTTCCAGCGCCCGGCGGTAGGCCGGCCGCGCGTGCACGCGCTCGACAAAGGCGCGGATGCGGGGACAGTCGTCGCCGACGCCGCCCCGGGTCACCGCGGCCTCGAGGGGAAAGCTCATCTGCACGTCGGCCCCGGTGAGTTCCTCGCCGGCGAACCAGGTGCTGCGGCCCAGTTCCTCCTCGATGAAGGCTAGGTTCTGCTCGAGGCGTGGCTCGATGAACGACTTCCTGACCCCGGCGCCGATCAGGCCGCCGACGGGACGCAGCAGCAGCGGCATGGGCGGCTGCGACAGGCGCTCGAACACGAGGCCCATCACGAACAGCGGCATCAGCGTGCCTTCGGCATAGTGCAGCCAGTAGGTGTAGCGCAGGCGTTCGTCCGAATCCGCCGGCGGGATCAGCCGGCCGCCGCCGTGGCGCGCTATCAGGTATTCGATGATGGCGCCGGATTCCGCCACCACGCGGCCGTCTTCCTCGATCACCGGCGATTTGCCCAGCGGGTGCACCTCCTTCAGGGATTCGGGGCCGAGCATGGTCTCGGGGTCGCGCTCGTAGCGGCGGATCTCGTAGTCGGCGCCCAGTTCCTCGAGCAGCCACAGCACGCGCTGGGAGCGCGAGTCTTCCAGGTGATGGACGATGATCATGTTCTCTCCTCGTTGCGGCACGCCGGTGACGGCACGCCAGCGCGGCAGCGCGCCGGCGCACAGGGTACCGTAACGGCAGGCGTCAGTGCGCTCTCACCCGCTCCCGGAACTCACGGGTGGTGTTCACATGGGGAAACGGCACGTCCGGCACCTCGACCCCGAGCGCCCGGCACAGCGGTTTCCAGCCGGCGCCGGTGGGCCAGTCGATGAGCCGTTCCGGCGGTATCGCAGCGCGCACCGCGGCGTTGTGCCGTTCGTAGGCCTCGAGGCAGGCGTTGTCGTCCTCGAGCCGGTCGGTGAAGCGCTCGCGCATGATCGCGTGGATCATGTCTCCCCACGGCGTGTCCTCGTCCTCCTCCATCGCCTGGAAGATCGTCGCGCGGGCGCTCAGGAGCCAGTCCTCGGCACGGCGATGTGAGAGGAGCACGAAGGCATCCGGGAACGCCTCGACGAGTTCCGGCCAGAACGCGGCCGCCGGCCAGTCCTCCGTGCTGGCGTAGTCGCCGAGGAAACGCCGCCAGTCGGGCATGCGCCCTTCCGCGGCCGCCTTCCAAACGGTCTCGTGCTCCCGGTGCGCGAGGACCTCGTCCATGTCGTAGCAGCGGCCGCCGAGCAGGTGCTCGAGCGCGCGTTTCAGCGAATGGGTGCCCGTCCTGCCGACCCCCGCGCCGATGACGCGGATACCTGTTGCCAACTCGTTCACTGGTCCCTCCTTCCGGTGCCGGCCCGGGCGGACGGGAACCCCCGGCCGGGTGCCGGCACTCTCTGGTGGCTGCCTCGATACGAGCCAGTTTCGCTCCGCGGGCGCAGCGTGTAACTATGGGATTTACGCAAGATACCGGGAGGGAAGCGCCGATGGCCGCAAGCCTGGCCGCAGACGCCGTACTCTTGCTGCACGCGGCGTTCATCGTGTTCGTCGTGGCCGGCGGCCTGCTTGCGCTGCGCTGGCCGCTGGCTGCCGTCGTGCATTTGCCCTGTGCCGTCTGGGGAGCCGCCATCGAGTTCACCGGCGGCGTCTGCCCGCTGACCCCGCTGGAGCAGCGTCTGCGGGCCGCCGCGGGCGAGGCCGGCTACAGCGGCGGCTTCATCGAGCACTACCTGCTGCCGCTGATCTACCCCGCCGGGCTGACGCCGACGGTGCAGCTGGTACTCGGCAGCGGGGTGGTCCTCGTAAACCTCGCGGTGTACGGCCTCGTGCTGCGCCGCCGGCGGGCCGGCAGGCCGGGGCGCTAGAAGCTGCGCTTCCCTTCCACGCTGATCTGCACCGTATCGAGGGAGTCGTCGCCGTCCAGGGGGAAGGCGACGTCGATGTGGATCACCTTCTCGGTGCCGCCCCGGGTGGGAGCGAGACGCAGCCCGAAGCCCGCGTCCTTCAGCAGCCCGAGGCTGCCGCCGCCCACCGGGTTGTCGCCCCAGGTGCGGCCGATGTCTGCGAACACCGCGCCGCCCACGCGGAAGAAGCGCCACGGGTACCAGTCGGTGAAGTAGCGCTGCTCGATGGTGAAGACCGCGCTCGCTTCGCCGGTCTGGTAGCGGATGGGGTAGCCGCGCAGACCCCTGTCGCCGCCGAGCTGCAGCGGATTGTCCAGATCCAGGTTCTCGCTCACCGCGCCGTGCAGGGTCATGAAGAACAGCCGCTTCTCGGACTGCTTGTGGTAATAGCGAATGGAGCCGCGTACCAGTCCGTTCTCCACCTCGCCGGATTCGAGCCGGGCCGATGCCCGGGCATCCAGCAACAGCATGCGCTCGGCGGGCGTGCCGTAGCCCCGGCTGGCGGCGCCGGAGACGAGCCAGGCATCCCGGTCCGCGCCGAAAGACTCGTCGCTCCAGCCGATGCGCGCGGACAGCCGGGTGCCGAGAAAAAAGTCCTCCGTGCGGCCGATCTGGTCGTGATTCATGGTCTCCGTGTAGCGGTCCTCGATGATCTCGACGCCGATATAGGGATAGACCAGTTTGCGGTCTTCCGGCACCGGTCCGGCCCGAACGAGATCGTCCGGCGGGCCGAATACGTTGTCGTCGTAGATTACGCCCGCGCGCCAGCGGCGGGTCCAGCCCCCCCTGAGTCCCGGCGACCAGCCGTACCAGGCGTGCAGCAGCTGCTCTTCGTGGCGGTAGTCGACCACCTCGTCGCCCAGCTCGTACAGCGACTCCTCACGGTCGTCGCTGAAGCCGGTGAAGCCGCCGGCCCAGCGGGTGTCGAGAGCGTAGAAAGGGCGCCACACGCTGAGGGCCTGGGTGGAGCCGTCCGTGTTGTCGGAGTAGCTCAGGTCCGCCGAGATCCAGTTGCGTCCGAGCTGGCGGTCGGAATAGGTGATGCGGCGGGAGTCCCGGTCGACGTCGCTTTCGAATTCCAGCGCGATGGTCGCGCCGGTGCCGAGAAAGTTCTGGTCCTCGACACCCAGCAGCGTGCGGTTCTCGCCACCGGAGCGCGACAGCGACAGCGAGGGTTCCAGCGTCCACACGTCGCGGGTGCGCACCAGCACGTCCACCTCGCCGTTCTCGTAGGCCACCGGCACCACCAGCGCGTCGAACAGGAAGCCATTGCCGCGCAGGATCCGCTCGGATTCCGCGAGCAGGCGCGGATCGTAGGGATCGCCGCTCGCGAACAGGAGCTGGCTGGTGATGACCGAGGGCCGGGTCAGCGGGTGCAGCCGGTTGGCCAGCCGGTACAGCGCCTTGTCCTCTTCCGGCTGGCTCGTGTCGAAGATCTGCTGCCGGTCGAGGCGCACCTCGCCGATCACCGCCCCCATCGCCACGAGTTCCTCGTCGCTCGGCAGGCTCTCGGGCCGTTCGTAGCTGAAGGCGGGCTCCGGATCCGCCGGGTCGGCCGCCCCTGCGGGCGCGGCCGCCAGCAGCGCGAGCAGCGCGGCGCCGGCCCGCCACCCCGCGCTCAGCGGTTGCGCCCGTAGCTCTCGTGGCTGGACACCCATTCGTCCGCGACGATGGCGCCGCCCAGCGAGAGTTCGCCGCAGAGCACGGTCGCGGCCACGATCTCCGCCAGTTTCAGCACCTTGCCCTTGCCGTAACATCCGAGTACCTCCAGGCACTCCCGCTGGGTCGGAAGTCCCGTGCCGCCGCCGTGGGTGGCGACAATCAGGGACGGCAGCGTGATGGAGAAATAATAATCTCCCTCCGGCGTCAGTTCCGCATGGATGATGCCGGCACTGGACTCCGCGACGTTTGCCACATCCTGGCCGGTGGCGATGAACATGGCCGTGATGGCGTTCGCGGAATGGGCGCCGTTGTTGTTCGCCCCGGACAGCATGGCACCGAGATTCGCCACCTGTCGACCCCGCAGCACCAGGCTGGCCGGCGCGTGGGTCACCGAGGTCAGCAGGTCCCCCGGGATGATCGCCTCTGCGGTCACCCGCTTGCCCCGGGTGTGCAGCACGTTGACCTGGGAACTCTTCTTGTCGGTGGCGAAGTTCGACTCCAGGTAGTAGTGATCGATACCCGGATAGTTGGCCTTGATCCAGTCGCAGGCCACCCGGGTCGCCCGCGTCACCATGTTCTGGCCGGCCGCGTCGCCGGTGGTGTAGTCGAAGCGCAGATAGCGGAACCGGCTGGCGGAGTACTGCTCGATGTTGCGCAGCTTCGCGACGCTGCTCGTGGATTCCGCCTGCTCGCGGATGGCCTCGATGTTCTCCTCGATCCAGACGCCGAACTCGCGGGCATCCCTCGCGCTCTTGAAGATGAAGGCGGGGGCCCGCTGCATGCAGTCGTCGTGCACCGTCGTGCGCACGCCGCCCGCGGCCCGCAGCAGTTTCATGCCCCGGTTGTAGCTCGCCACCAGCGTGCCTTCGGTGGTGGCCAGGGGGATGTAGAACTCGCCCTCGGCGTGCTCGCCGTGCACCAGCAGCGGCCCTGCCAGCCCGATGGGCACCTGGGCCACGCCGATGAAGTTCTCGATGTTGCCCGGCAGCACAGACGGCTCGAAGGAGAACTGGCCGACGTGCTTCAGCCTGACGCCGGTGCGCTCGCCGACGAAGCCTCGCCGCTTCTCGGCCATCTCGGGGGTGTAGTCGTCGTCGCGCGACCTCGGCACTGATTCCGTCATGGGGAGCCACTCCACTTCTTCTGGACATAAAAAAACGGGCAGCCTGCAAGGCCGCTCGCGCCCATGGTAACCGGCACGGGAGCGGCGGACAGTCGCAGTTTCCGCAATAGGGCGGGGGTGGGTCCGCGCGGCGGCGCAGTGAGCCGGGAGGGAGATCGGCTATCGCCGCGACCGGTGTCGGGGCGGCCGGCGTCGGGACTCAGCGCCGGGGTTGCTCGGCGCTCTCGGCGCAGCCGATGCACAGCGCGGTGGCCGGATCGAGTTCGAGGCGCTTCGGATTGATGGCTCCCCCGCAGCGCACGCAGCGGCCGTATTCGTCGTCTTCCAGGCGCTGCAGCGCCGCGCGGATGCGCAGGATATTCTCGCTGCGCCGCCGGCTGGTGGCCCGGGACATGGCCTGGGCCTGCAGGGCGTCCATCCGCGACAGCCGCCCCACGCGGGCCTGGTCCAGCTCCACCGTCCGGCCGGCGTCCTCGCCCGCCTCCCCGGCCGCGACGATCTCTTCCAGCAGAGTCGTGAGCTTTTTGCGGACCTGGGCGTTTTGCTGCGAGAAGGTCATAATCGCAGACGAGTCTACAACCCCGTGCGGGCGCCGGGCGTGAACCCGCGCACAATTAGCCCTCGCCACCGCCCAGCGCGTCCCAGAGGTAGGTATAGATCAGCGCCTCCACCCGGGCCCTCTGGGCGTTGTCCGCGGCTCCCGCATGGCCGCCGACGGTGTTCTCGTAGTACAGGACGTCGTGGCCCATCGCCTGCATCCGCGCCACCATCTTGCGCGCGTGGGCGGGGTGTACCCGGTCGTCCCGGGTGGAGGTGGTGAAGAAGGCCCGCGGATAGTCCGCCTCCGGGTCCAGGTTGTGGTAGGGCGAGTATTCGGCGATGAACTCCCAGTCGCCGGTGTCCGGGTTGCCGTATTCGCCCATCCAGGAGGCGCCGGCAAGCAGCTTGTGGTAGCGCTTCATGTCGAGGAGCGGCACCTGCACCACCACGCCGCCGAACAGATGGGGGCGCCGGGTCAGCATGACGCCGGTCAGCAGGCCGCCGTTGGAGCCGCCGCGGACCCCGAGATGCTCGGGTGCGGTGACGTCGCGCTGCACCAGGTCTTCCGCGACCGCAATGAAATCGTCGTAGGCGCGCTGGCGGTTCTCGCGCAGCGCGGCACGATGCCAGCGCGGGCCGTATTCGCCGCCGCCGCGAATATTGGCCAGCGCGTAGGCGCCGCCGCGGGCGAGCCAGCTCGAGCCCAGGACGGCGCTGTAGGAAGGCGCCATGCTCACCTCGAAACCGCCGTAGCCGTACAGCAGCGTGGGCGTGTCGCCATCCGCCTCGAAGCCGGCGGGCAGCACCAGGAAGTACGGCACACGGGTGCCGTCGCGGCTGCTGGCGAAGTGCTGCTCCACCTGCATGCCGCCGGTGTCGAAGTAGCCCGGCAGGGAGCGCACTTCGTCCGTTCGGCTGCCGCCGTCGCGGGCGAGGTAGAGCGCGTCGGGCGTGAGGAAGCTCTCGTAGCGGAAGAAGAACCAGTCCGAGGTCTCCGTGGCACTCACCAGCGTAATGTCGCCGTCCTTCGGTGCCTCGATCCGCTGGCGGACCCAGCGGCCTTCCTCCCGGCTCAAGCGGGTCAGCCGGCTGACCACGTCCTCGAGCTCGTTCACCACCAGGTGATTGCGCGTGCGCACCACGCCGGTCGCCGCGCCGCCGACGATTGCCGTGGCGGGACCCGGCTCGATCAGCATCTCGAAGTCCCGCCGGCCGTCCATGAATGCCGCGAAGTCCGTGGCGAGCAGCGCGCCCTGGGGATATTGTCGGCCGGCGGGCGACCAGGCGCTTTTCAGCTCCACGATCATCTGCCCGTCGAGTATGCCGTGCAGCTCCGCGTCCTCCGGTATGTCGATCTTCGCTAGGTCACCGTCGCTGTAGAGATAGCGGTCGCTGGTGAAGAAGGTCCTGGCGCGGGTGGCGATGTCATAGTGCCTGTTGTCATTGCCATTGCCATTGCCGTCGCGGACGCGGACGACGCTGACGGCCACGTCGGTCTTCTCGCCGGCGAAGATCTCCGGCGCTTCGGCCAGCGGCTCGCCGCGGCGCCACAGCCGCGCGGTGCGGGCGTAGCCGGAGTCGGTCAGGCTGCCCGGGCCGAAATCCGTGCCCACGAACAGTGTGTCCGCGTCGGCCCAGCTCACCACGTGCTTTGCCTCTTCCAGACGGAAGCCGGCGTCGACGAAGCGTCCCGCCACGGTGTCGAACTCGCGCACGACGGTGGCGTCGGCGCCGCCCCGCGACAGGCTCACGAGGCAGCGGCGGTATTGCGGCGGCAGGCAGTTCGCTCCCTTCCACACCCAGTCTTCGTCCTCCCGCCGGGCGAGCGCGTCGAGGTCCAGCAGCACCTCCCAGTCGGTGCCGCCGCGGGCGTAGTCGTCCAGCGCCATGCGGCGCCAGAGGCCGCGGCGGTTGTCTGCGTCCTGCCAGAAGTTGTAGACGAGTCCGCCGCGCAGCGCCGGTTCGGGGATCCGCGCAGCCGAATCCAGTATCTCCAGGCTGCGCTTCTTAAGCGGCTGGAAGAGGGGCCGCGATTCCAGGTAACCGAGGGAGGCCTCGTTGCGTTGCTCCACCCACGACAGCGCCCGTTCGCCGTCCACGTCCTCGAGCCAGATCCAGGGATCATTGTCAGCCTCATTGCCAGCCTCATTGCAAGGATCGTTGCAGGAGTTCCCGGGTGTCTCAGCGCTCATCGTGTCTCCCGCCGGCAGCAGTGCCGTTACCGTCAGCCAGATCGCTAGAAGCGCCGCCGTTCCCTGCGTTGCGTTGCGCATGGGCCGCGTCTCCTCCGTGCCCCGGGAAAGCGCGCATCCTACCATTCCCGACCACCGCCGGAGCGGCGTCTCAGAGCGGCCGCCGGAACACCAGGAAGTGCTGCTGGGGCAGGAAATCCTCGTTGCGGACGAACTCGAAGCCGGCCGCCGCGAGCTCGCGCCGTGCCTGCGCTTCGCTCATCTTGTGCAGGCGCTTTATCGGCACGGCGGGGTCCTCGGCGCGGTACTCGACCAGCACCAGCAGGCCTCCCGGGCGCAGCGCGCGCAGCAGGCCCGCGGCCATCTCCCGCGGATGGGAGAACTCGTGGTAGGCATCGACGATCAGGCCCAGGTCGACGGATGCCACGGGCAGGTTCGGGTCCGTGATGCTGCCCCGGACGCCGCGGACGTTGTCCACGCCTTCCTCGCGTCCCCGATCCTCGATGATGGCGAGCATCTCCGGCTGGATGTCCACGGCGAGCACCTCTCCCCGGGGAACGGCCGGCGCTATGCGGAAGCTGAAATAACCGGTTCCCGCACCGACGTCCGCGACCACGTCGTCATCCGCCAGCGGCAGATTCCGCACCAGGAGATCGGTGCGTTCCTCCTGCTGCCGGGACGGGCGCTCCAGCCAGTCGGCGCCCAGGTGGCCCATGACATGGGAGATCTCCCGGCCCATGTAGAACTTGCCGATGCCGTCGCGGCTCGGAGTCCCGTACACATAGGGGTCGCCGCCGGCCTCCGCCGCCGCGCCCGCGAGGGGGGCGCCGAGCAACAGAAACAGGGCGGTTGCCAGTAACGCGTCACAGAGACGCGTGCGCGTCGGCTGCATTATGGACCTCCTAACGTCTGCGCCCGGTCCAGTCCGGGCGCTCGAGGCGGTGGATGACCACGTCCATGTCCTTGATCCGCGTCTCCCCCCACGGGCGCTCGCCCAGTTTCTCGGCCACCCGGATGGACGGCCGGTTGTCGGGGTGAATCAGGCTGATCACGTGGTCCTGGTCCAGATTGCCGAAACACCAGTCCAGCGCAGCCTCGGCCGCCTCCGTGGCGTAGCCGCGGCCGGCGTACTCCGGCCCGATGAGCCAGCCGATCTCGAAGCCCGGCCAGCCCTCGGGGTGGATGAATCCGACCCGGCCGAGGAAGGTGCCGTCCCGCCGGTCCTCGACCGCAAAAAGGCCGTAGCCCCGGATCTGCCAGTGGCCCAGCATCATCGCGATGTGGCGCCAGGTCGTCTCGCGGTCGAGCGCACCGCCCATGTAGCGCATGTGCGCCTCGTCGGCATGCATGCGGGCGAGGGCGTCGAGGTCGCGTTCCTCGGGCAGCCGCAGCGCCAGTCGTTCGGTCTCCAGTCTCATCGTCGTGGCCCTCCCCGGAGCAGAATAGGCGCGGAGCAGAACCGTCGCCAGCATTTCCCCGCGCTATCCCGGCGGCCACTCCTCGCGGGTGATCGCCCAGCGCTCGTGATCACGCCAGCGCCCGCGGATCTTGAGGTAGCGCGGAGAGTAGCCCTCGAGGCGGAAACCGAGGGCGCCGACCAACCGGCGGGACGGCTCGTTGCCCGGCTGGATATTCGCCTCGAGACGGTGCAGCCGATGCACCCTGAAGGCCCGGGTGATGACCTTGCGCATGCCGGCGCGCATGTAGCCGCGTCCCGTCCAGGGCAGGAAGGCGTAGTAGCCGAGATAGCCGCTGCGGAACACGCCCCAGACGATCTCGTTGACGTTGATGACGCCGGCGATGCGCTGCTCCGGCGTCATCACGAAGTAGCCCAGGTTGGCGTCGTGCTGCAGCCGTTCGAGGTAGGCCCGGTAGCCGGCGAGGGAATCCGGCGCGACCACCCAGGGCCCGTGCAGGTCCCGGCTGAGCCGCACGGCGGTCAGGAACTCGCCGGCCATGTTCCGCTTCGGCCGCCGCAGGGTTACTGCCGGTTCCGGCTCCGGGCGCTGCGGGGCGGCCGCGGCCGGCCTATTTTGCATCCTCGATCATGCGCTGCATGGCCGCCTCGACTTCCGCGACCACGTCCGCCAGCTCCGGCCGGTCCGACAGCAGCCCAAGCATCTCCTTCGGGCTCAGCAGGCCGATGCGGGTACGGCCGTCCTGCTCGTAGACGGACACCCGGCACGGCAGCGCCATATTCATGCTCATGTCGCTGGACAGCACCTTCTGGGCCTGCTGGGGATTGCACACTTCCAGCACGCGGCATTCGTTCTCGATGGGCGCGCCCTTCTCCTTCAGGGTCGCCTTGAGATCATAGATGTGCAGCACGCCGAAGCCGTGTTTCTTCACCGCCTCCTGCAGATCCGCGGTGGCCTGCTCGACGCTTTTCGACGATTCGGTGATCTGTTTCACGGGATTCCTCCTTGTCTCCTACGCTGCGGCCATTGAAACACGCTGCCGCACGCCGCGGCACTACGTAGTGCTACCGGTGACCGGCGCCGGGTCCGGACCCGGGTGCCGACCACTGCGGAGCGTCGCGGACTGCCGGTGCGGGCGCCTCCGCTTCGCGGCGCACGGGCCCTTGCGCCTCCGCGCCGGGGTCGCGGGAGCGCCAGCCGTCCAGCCAGGCCACGATGCGATCGAGGTGCACGAGGTCCTTCCTCACCCGGTAGGGCTTCATCTCGTACAGGCCGATGCCGTCCTCGGCCGCGCTCACGTACGCCTGCACGTCGCGCAGTGCGGCGATGACCGGGATCTCCAGCGATTCCAGAAAGCGGGTCAGCTTGATGAAGCTGCGGGTATTGCGGCGGATGCGGTTCGCGACCACGGCCACGTTGCGGCGCCGCCGGTCGACGCCGGCACCGATCAGCAGCTCGCCGATGAACCGGGCCGTGGCGTGGATGTCGATGGCCGAGGGCATCACCGGGATGATCAGGCTGGTGGCGTCCCGGGTCAGCTGCCGCAGCGCGTCCCGCTCGAGGCCGGCCGGCGAGTCCACGATGAGCGTCTCCGTCTCCTGGGGCACGCGCAGCTGCCAGCTCTGCGTCGCCGCCATGTTGCGCTTGTAGGCGGCGATGCCGTGCACGGGCGGCGCCTCCGCCGGCCTGCGTTCCAGCCAGCGGATGGCGGAGCCCTGGGGATCGCAGTCCATCAGCGCCGGCTTCGGTCCCCGCAGGGCGTAGTGGCTGGCGAGATTCGTGGCGATCGTGGTCTTGCCGCAGCCGCCTTTCGTGTTCAGGACGACGATCCGGTTGAGGCCGGGACGGGTGGGGATGGTGAGCATGGGATGGCGGATAATGACTCCGATGGCAGCGCGACGAACATCCGACTATAGCGGAGGCGGGCGTTCGTTTTCAGTGTCGAGCGTCGCCGCAAGCGGATTGTCACACCCGCGAAGAGGCTCTCGGCGCCGCCGGGGGCGCTCTCAGAGAGCAATCCAGATGGTGCTGGCGCGGGCCACCGGCTCGCCGTCCGCCGTGTAGATGGCCGATCCCGCGTAGTGCTTGCGCCCGGACCTGCGGATGGGCCAGCCGGCGACGACGCAGGGCCGGCCGGCCGGCAGCGGCGCCGCGATCTGCACCGTTATGGTGCCGAGGACGACGGGGGCCGGGTTGCGCCCCATCGCGCCGAAGCCGGAGGGGCAGTCCAGCGCCGACCACAGATAGACCGGCCGTACGTGTCCCGATTCGTCTGCCAGCGCCTCCGCCGGCTGCCACGGCGCCGCCACCCGGTCCGTGCCCGGAAGCGGGCCGGGGTAGATGCACAGTCCGCCATCCGCCGTGCTGCGCGATGGACCGCAGACGAAGCAGGTGGAGAAAGTGTGGGCCTCGAAGCCGAGATAATCCCGGGCAGCCGCTCTGGCCTCCCCCAGCGTCGGCGCCGGCGGCAGCCCGCCTTCGATTGCGCCCGGCCGCGCGCTCGCGACAACCGTCTCGCCATCCAGAAGCTCGCCGGTCTCCGCGCCGCAGCGCAGCGTCAGTGGGCGGTCCAGGGGTGGCGGCCGGTGCAGGCGCACCTCGGGCGTGCCGGTCAGGCGTGTGCCCAGCAGCCCGGCGCTGTAGCCGCCGTTGCCCGACTCCGGCGGCCCGCAATACCGGGCAGCGATGACGACTGTCTCCGCCGTCTCTGCGCCGGGTCCGCTCACAGCGACTCCAGGTAGGCATCGGCCAGCCGGTCGGCCCGCTCCCAGGCGCCGCGCACGGGCGTGCAGCTCGCCTCCGGGATACCCGTCGGCTCGGCCCGGCCCAGCGGTTCCCGGTAGGGGATGGACCACTTGTCGTCGGCGATCAGGCTCGGCCAGAGGAACGGATTCCACCAGGGCCGGGCCGTAGTCCGGTAGAACTCGGCCTCCGGCGCGCCGCATTCGATGCGGTACTGCATGAACAGCGCGATGCTGTCCGCATAGTCTCGTCCTTCGTCCAGCGCTTCCCGGTCGGCCCAGTGGCCGTCCGAGCTCTCCAGGGTGATGTCCGCGGCGAACCAGCCGAGACTCCAGCCGGCGATCAGCAGGCCGCCGCCGATCAGCACCGCCGCGGTGAGGAGGAGTTCCCGGCGCTGCTGGCGGCGCTGGGTATCGCGCAGACGCGCCGCAATGCGCTGGCGGCTCTCGCGGCCGCTCATGCCAGACGGGTCCCGTCCGCCACGGGGCGCTCCGGTACGGCCAGTACGACGGTGCCGTCCGCCTGCACGAAGCCGGTCACCAGGCACTCCGACAGGAACGGACCGATCTGCTTGGGGGGGAAGTTGGTCACCGCCAGCACCTGTCGGCCCACCAGCTCGTCCGGCTCGTAGAGATCGGTGATCTGCGCCGAGGAACGCCTGACGCCCACTTCGGCGCCGAAGTCCACGGTGAGCTTGTAGGCCGGCTTGCGCGCCTCGGGGAAGGGCTCCGCCCGGGTCACCGTGCCCACGCGGAGTTCCACCTGCTCGAAATCCTGCCAGCCGATCTGCGTCATGTCGTGCGGTCGGAGTCCGTCGGCGAGTCCCGGTCTTCCCGGTGTCGGTCGTCCGTGCGCCGGAACCCGAGCCGATGCCGCCTGGATTCCTGCACCAGCGTCTCCGGCGGCGTGGACGTGGGCCCGCCGGCAAGCGAGGTAACCCGCATCCGGATCATCTGCTGATCCATGAACTCGTAATGGTCCAGGTCGACCAGCAGCCCCTCGCCGTCCCGACGCTTCAGGCGTAGCTTGTCCTGGTCCACGATCTCGAGCCCGGCGATGTCGTCCCGCCACAGCAGGACGTAGCCGACACCGCCCTCCACGGGCCCCTCCACCCAGTCGGTGCCGAAGCGCAACCGGGCTTTGCTGGCCGAACCGAACAGGGAGATGCCGGCGCCCAGCAGGGCGGAGGCGGCCGCCGTGATGAGCCCGCCGGCGCCGTTCCCGGTCAGCAGCAGCGCCGCGCCGATGCCGACGATCAGCCCGGCGATGCTGCCCGAGACGGTGGCGATGACGAGGCGCCTCTTGCTCGGATAATAGACCGCGCTGACGACCTCGTCGGGCTCCAGTCTGGCGCTGTCTCTGTTCCCGGCCATGCCGCCGAGGATAACGGATGGAGAATCAGAAGAGGTAGTGGTCGACCAGCAGCGCCGTGAACAGCGCCATGAGATAGGTGATGGACCAGGAGAAGGTTCGCATCGGCAGCGACGGGTCGTCGCTGACCTTCATGCGCCACGCATACCAGAGAAAAACGCCGCCCAGCACGAGCGCGCTGGCGAGATAGAGCGGCCCGCTCATGCCCGTGAGCCAGGGCAGCAGCGTGACCATCACGAGCAGGATGGTATAGAGCAGCACGTAGAGCCGGGTGAACTGCTCGCCGTAGGAGACCGGCAGCATCGGGATGCCGACTTTCGCGTATTCGTCCTTGCGGGCGATGGCCAGCGCCCAGAAATGGGGCGGCGTCCACACGAAGATGATCAGGAACAGGATCAGTGCGTGAGCGTGCACCTCGCCGGTGATGGCCGTCCAGCCCAGCACCGGTGGCGCGGCGCCCGCGGCACCGCCGATGACGATGTTCTGGGGGGTGGCATGCTTCAGGAACACCGTGTAGATGACGGCATAGCCGATCAGCGAGCAGAAGGTCAGCACCGCGGTCAGGGGATTCACCCCGAACCACAGGATGAGCATGGAAACCGCCGACAGCGAGCCGGCGAAAGCGAACGCCTGGGGCTCGGAGACCGTGCCGGTGGGCAGCGGCCGGTGCTGGGTGCGGGCCATGATCGCATCGAAGCGCGCATCCAGGATCTGGTTGACCGCGGCGGCGCCGGCTGAGGCCAGGCCGATGCCGAGCGTGCCGAGGACGAGGGCGACCGGGTCCGGCAGTCCCGGCACGGCCAGGAACATGCCGACGATGGCAGTGAACACGATCAGCGCCACCACGCGGGGCTTGGTGAGCTCGTAGTAGTCCCGCCAGTTGACGGGGCGGCTTCTCTCGAGAGTCTGTGCGTCAGTGTTCGGCATGCCGGACCAGATGGTAGTAGTTGAGCAGCGCCAGCAGCAGGAGCGCGGCGCCGGCGTTGTGGGCAGTCGCAAGTGAGAGCGGCAGTGAATAGTGAATGATACCTATACCGATCGCCAGCTGCACTGCCAGCGCTCCCAGCAGGAAGGCCCCGGCCCGGCGCAAGGCCGGGGGCCGGCCGCCGCCCAGCGCCGCCACCGCAAGGCCGCCGAGCACCACCGTGACTACGAGAGCGCCGATGCGGTGGACATAATGGATGGCGGTGCGGGCCGGGCTGTCCAGGATGCCGCCCTCGTAGTCGATGCCGAGGCCGTGCCAGGGCCGGAAGCCCTCGGCGAAGTCCATCTCCGGCCACCACTGGGTCTGGCAGGTGGGGAAGTCCGGGCAGGCCAGGGCAGCGTAGTTGGTGCTGGTCCAGCCGCCGAGCGTGATCTGCACACCGAGCAGCACGAGCCCGGCCAGCGCCAGCGTGCGCAGCCGGCGCGGCACGCGCGTCATCGCTCCGGCCGGCCCCGCTCTGAACACGCCCAGCGTCAGCCAGAACAACAGGCCCAGCGTGGTCAGGCCGCCCAGCAGGTGCAGCGTCACGATGAACGGCTTCAGCAGCAGCGTCACGGTCCACATGCCCAGCAGCGCCTGGGCGACGATGACGCCGGCCAGCGCGAGGGGCAGGCGCACCGGCTGCGCCGGGTCCCGACGGTTGGCCCAGGCGGCCGCGGCGATGGCGAATATCATCAGGCCGAGCGCGCCGGCGAAGTAGCGGTGGATCATCTCCCGCCAGGCTTTGCCGTGGTCCACCGGGCGCTCCGGGAAGGCGCCGGCGGCGAAGTCTAGCTGCTCGGCGGTCTTCGGCACGGTCAGCGTGCCGTAGCAGCCGGGCCAGTCCGGGCAGCCGAGGCCGGCGTCGGTGAGGCGCACCCAGGCGCCGAGCACGACCACGCAGAGGGTCAGCACGGTCGCCGCCGGCACGAGCACGCGGTAGGTTCTTGCCGCTCTGTTCATGGTCCTGTCCCTGTGATCCTGTAGTCCGGGGTTCATCCGATCCGCGATATCTTCAGCAGCTTCTTCAGGTCGTCCTTGATGTCTTCCGGGTCCGCATCGGCGGGGAAGCGCATCATCAGGTTGCCGAGCGGGTCGATGAAGTAGATTGCCGCACGCCGCGACGGCAGCGCTTCGGCCAGCGCCGGGTTGTCGTCCAGCGCCGCGCTGACCAGGCCGGTCTGGGTGCGCTCCAGCCAGTCTGGCGCGGGCGGCTCTTCACCGGCGAGGTAGAGCCGCTCCACCCGGTCGGCCTCCGCGCCCAGCGCCAGCCGGATCTGCCGGATCTTGATGATCTCCTGGCGGCAGGTCTCGTCGCAGGGCTCCGGGTTCACGTACAGCATGGTCCAGTGATGGCGCCAGGCGTCCGGCGGGATGCTCTCGCCGGACAGCGTCTCGATGGGCACCTCCGGCAGCACCACCACCGGCTCGATCAGCGTGCCATGGTTGGTCCGGCCCGGAGGACTCCAGTCCTCGACGCCGTAGTACAGGTACATGGCCAGGGCCAGCGGCCCCAGGAAGATCACCGCCAGCAGGAGGAATTGCAGGCGGCCGCGCCGTCGCTCTTTCTGATCGTTCATGTCTGATCGTTCATTTGTCCGTCGTCTCGACCGGGCCGACGGGCCCGGCTACTCGTTGTCGCTCGCGGCCCGCGGCCGCCGCCTGACGTTGACCACCACGTAGATGATCGCCAGCGCCGTTGCCAGCGCGAACCACTGCACCGCGTAACCGAGGTGCCGGGACGCAGGCATTCCGCCCGGCTCCCAGTCCCGCCGGAATCCGTCGGCGGCCTCCGGCGAGAGCAGCAGCACCCAGGGCGCCACCGGTTCCGCCAGCGCCGCGGACAGCTCGGCGATGTCCGGGAACTGCCGCAGCGACGGCCAGCCACCGGCGCCACCGTCGCCGCCGCCGAGGTCGAGGCCCGCGACCGGCAGACGCCCGACCCGGCCCTCCAGCCGGCGCCTCTCCTCGCCGACCGCTATGTCGGCCACCGGCCGGCGGCGCGCGTCCTGGGCGATCCAGCCCCGGTTCACCAGCAGCAGCCCGCCGCTCTCGAGCCGCAACGGCGTGATCACGAAGAATCCGTTGCGGCCCCGGCTCACCATGTTGTCGATCAGGAACTGGCGCTCGCTGTCGTAACGGCCGCGCGCGGTCACCGGCCGGAAGCGGTCCCGGTCGTCTCCGGTCACCGCGTCGGCGGGCGCAGGCTCGTCGCCGGAGGCCGCATAAGCCTGCTCCAGTCCCGTCTTGTATTCGTAGCGCGAGAGCTGCCAGACGCCGAGTCCGATCAGCAACGGCATCAGCGCCACCGTCAGCAGGGTGGGCACCAGAGCCGGCCGGAATTGCCTGCGTGTGTCATCGACGTCGCTCATCGCCTGTCCATGGACACGCCCGCTCCTCCGGCGTTCCGCCCCGTTCCTCGACATTGCCTGACCGGCAGGCGGCCTCGCGGCCGGACCGTTATACTTGAGGGTCCGGCGACAGCCCACATAATGAAGCTATGAAACTCCTCGTCATCCTGATCCTCGGCGGGATCATTGCGAGCCTGGGATCCGGGCTCTTCTACCTGGTCAGCGACAAGGACGGCTCCGGCCGTCTCGCGAAGGCGCTCACCTGGCGCATCGGCCTGTCCGTGGCCCTGTTCATCTTCCTCATCGTCGCCGGGCTCAACGGCTGGATCGCGCCGAACGCCTGATTGCGAGATCGTCCCTGATTGCGAGATCGCCTGACCGCGGCCGACCGGCGCCGGCCGTTGCCGGCCACGGCCGCCGGCCCGCGCCGGCTATAACCAATAGACGAAGATGTAGAGGCCCAGCCAGACCACGTCCACGAAATGCCAGTACCACGCGGTCGCCTCGAAGGCGAAGTGGTGCTTGGCGGTGAAGTGACCCCGTATCACCCGCAGGAAGATCACGGTCAGCATGATCGCGCCGATGGTGACGTGCATGCCGTGGAAGCCCGTGAGCAGGAAGAACGTCGAACCGTAGATGCCCGACTCGAGCGTCAGGTTCAGATCCCGGTAGGCGTGCAGGTACTCGTAGGCCTGCAGCCCGACGAACACGTAACCGAGCAGGAACGTCAGCGCCAGAAACAGGGCGGTCATGCCCCGGTTGCCCTCGCGGATGGCGTGATGCGCGATGGTCACGGTCACGCTCGAGGTGAGCAGGATGGCGGTATTGATCAGCGGCAGGCCCAGCGCGCCCATCTTCTGGAACTCGCCGCCGATGTCGGCAGGCCCGTTGGTGGGCCACGTGTCCTCGAACCCGGGCCAGAGCAGCAGGTTGGTGAAGAAGTTGTTGCCCTCGCCGTCCAGCCAGGGCAGCACGAAGGAACGCGCGTAGAACAACGCCCCGAAGAAGGCGGCGAAGAACATCACCTCCGAGAAGATGAACCACATCATCCCCATGCGGAACGACTTGTCCACCTGGGCGTTGTAGACGCCGCCCTCGCTCTCGTCGATGACGTCGCCGAACCAGCCGAACAGCATCACGACGATGACGCCGATGCCCGCGAACGTGATCCAGCTGCCGATGCCGGAGCCGTTCAGCCACATCGACACCCCGACCATGAGGAGAAAGAGGCCGACGGAGCCCACCACGGGCCAGTGGCTGCCGTGGGGTACGTAATAACTGTCTTTGGTCTGTGCCATGGAGATGTCCCGCTGTCTTGACTGGCTGTCTTGTTATGAGCCGGGTTGCGGTTGACGCTCAGTCGTCCGCCGCAGCCACCTGCTGTTCGGTGTCGAACAGCGTATAGGAAAGCGTCACCGTGTCGATATGGGCGGGCAGCGCCCGGTCGACGATGAAACGCACCGGCATGTCCCTGCCCTGCTGAGCCTCGAAAGGCTGGTTGGTGAAGCAGAAGCACTCCGTCTTGGTGAAGTGCCGCGCGGCCACCGGCGGCGACACGCTGGGAACGGCGCGGCCGACGGTGCCGTGATTCTGCAGATTCTTCGCGAAGAAAACGGTGTCGTAGAGCTTGCCCGGGTGCACCTGCATCTTCGTGACGGTGGGCTCGAACTCCCACGGCCCCCGCTGGTTGACCGTGGCGACGAACTCCACCGTGATGAGGCGGTTCTCGTCGGGCTGCTCGGTGACCGTCACGGCTTCCGCGTTCGTGCGGCCGCCGAGGCCGGTGATCTCGCAGAACACGTCGTACAGCGGCACCAGCGCGAAGCCGAAGCCGAACATGGCCACGGTCATCACCAGCAGCTGCCAGGACAGCCCCCTGTGGTTGCGCTTGCCGCTGTCTTCCGTCATGGCCTAGCTGCCTCCCTGGCTGCGCAGATACTCGACGAATATGAAGCCGGCGTAGAACCCCACGGCCACGACCGCCAGGATGATGGCGTTTCGCAGTGCCTTGCGGCGCTGTTCCGGCGTGCGCTCATTCACGGGCGCCTACTTGACCTCCGGTGCCTGCTCGAAGGTGTGATACGGCGCCGGCGAGGGCACCGTCCACTCCAGACCCTTCGGATTATCCCAGACTTCCGCCGTGGCGGGTTTGCCGCCGCGCACGCAGGAGATGACGATCCAGGCGAACAGCAGCTGGGACAGGCCGAAACCGAACGCACCGACCGTCGCCAGCAGGTTGAAATCGGCGAACTGGGTGGCGTAGTCCGGGATGCGCCGCGGCATGCCGGCCAGGCCCACGAAGTGCATCGGGAAGAAGGTCATGTTCACGAAGATGGTGGTGAGCCAGAAGTGCCACTTGCCCATCGTCTCGTTGTACATGTGCCCGGTCCACTTCGGCAGCCAGTAATAGGCGGCCGCCATGATGGCGAAGATGGCGCCCGGCACCAGCACGTAGTGGAAGTGCGCCACCACGAAGTAGGAGTCGTGGTACTGGAAGTCCGCCGGCACGATGGCGAGCATCAGGCCGGAGAAGCCGCCGATGGTGAACAGGAACAGGAACGCGATGGCGAACAGCATGGGCGTCTCGAAGGTCATCGAGCCCCGCCACATCGTCGACGTCCAGTTGAAGATCTTCACGCCCGTCGGCACCGCGATCAGCATGGTGGAGAACATGAAGAACAGCTGTCCCGTGAGCGGCATGCCAACCGTGAACATGTGGTGTGCCCAGACGATGAACGACAGGAAGGCGATGCTGGCCGTCGCGTACACCATGGAGTCGTAGCCGAACAGGGGCTTCCTGGAGAACGTCGGGATGATCTCCGAGATGATGCCGAAGGCCGGCAGAATCATGATGTAGACCTCGGGGTGGCCGAAGAACCAGAAGATGTGCTGGAACATCACCGGGTCGCCGCCGCCGGCCGCGCGGAAGAAGCTGGTGCCGAAGAACTGGTCGGTCAGCAGCATGGTCACCGCGCCGGCGAGCACCGGCATCACGGCGATCAGTAGGTATGCGGTGATCAGCCAGGACCACACGAACATGGGCATCTTCAGCAGCGTCATGCCGGGCGCGCGCATGTTCATGATGGTCACGATGATGTTGATCGCGCCCATGATGGAGGAGATGCCCATCAGGTGGACGGAGAAGATCAGGAGCGGGAAGGCATCACCGGTCTGCAGTACCAGCGGCGGATACATGGTCCAGCCGCTGGCGGGTGCGCCGCCCGGCACGAACAGCGTGGCCAGCAGAATGGTGAAGGCCGCCGGCAGGATCCAGAACGACCAGTTGTTCATGCGCGGCAGCGCCATGTCCGGCGCGCCCACCATCATGGGGATCATCCAGTTGGCCAGGCCGACGAAGGCCGGCATCACCGCGCCGAAGATCATGATCAGCGCGTGCATCGTGACCATCTGGTTGTAGAAGTCCGGGTTGACGAACTGCAGGCCCGGCTGGCCCAGCTCCGCCCGGACGATCAGCGCCATCGCGCCGCCCACGAAGAACATGAGGAGACTGAACACCAGGTACATCGTGCCGATGTCCTTGTGGTTCGTGGTGAACAGCCACCGCCGGATGCCGGTCATCTCCGGGCCGTGATGATGGTCGTCGTGGTGTAGCGCGTCGGTTGCACTGCTCATACGGATGGCTCCTGGTTGCCTGCCGGGGCTCCGCTCGGGCCCCGGCGCTCGTTCCTGTCTGTTCTGCTGCGGGCGCCTGTCGCCGCGGTCACTCGGCCGGCGCCGCGGCCAGCTTCGGGCTCACGCCCTGCTCTTCCTGGCGGGCGGCTACCCAGCCCTCGTACTCGGCCTGATCGAGCACCTCCACGACGATCGGCATGAAGCCGTGGTCCTTGCCGCAGAGTTCGGCGCACTGGCCGCGGTACACGCCGGGCTCCTCCGCCCGGAACCAGGCTTCGTTGATGAAGCCGGGGATCGCGTCCTTCTTGATGCCGAAGTCCTTCATCCACCACGCGTGGATGACGTCGTTGGAGGTGATCAGCACCCGGACCTTGGCGCCGACCGGCACCACCATGGGGTTGTCCACCTCGAGGAGGTAGTTCGGCACGCTGTTCGGATCGATGCCGGAGCCGAGCCGCCGCGCGTCGTTGCTCGAGCGGGCCAGGTTCGAGTAGAACTCCACGCCCTCGTCCAGATATTCGTAATGCCATTTCCACTGGTAGCCGGTGACCTTCACCGTGATGTCCGGATTGCGGCTGTCCTCGATCTTCACCAGCGTCTCGGCCGAGGGGATCGCCATGCCGATCAGGATGCCGATGGGGATGACGGTCCAGATGATCTCCGCCTTCGTGGAGTGGGAAAACTTCGCCGCCTCCACGCCCCGGGACTTGCGGTGCAGCACGAGCGCAATGATCATCCAGCCGAACACGAACACCGCGATGGCGCAGCACACCAGGAAGATGAGCATGTGCAGGCCGTAGATGTCGCGACTGACCTCGGTGACGCCCTGGGGCATGTTGATCTTCGACTCCGCCAGCGCGGCCGCCGAAGCCGACAGGGTCAGCAAGAAGAGGGAGATTTTTCGAATCATCGGTCTGTTATCCTGCCGGCCGCGGCCGGTGTGGTCGTCCTGTCACGGTTGCGCATCCTGCCGCGCCCCGCGGTCGTCTTCCGGCGCCGCCGCCGGCTCCGCCAGTACTCTTTTCAATCTGTCGCCGAGCCCCTGGCGCTCGGCGTCGGTCAGAAATTCGCCGACCGCGCACCAGCGCCCGTGGGCGCCGATCTCCAGCCTGCCCGGCGCGCCGGCGCGCCGGCCGCCCGCATAGCGTACCCGGGTCCAGGCCCGCAGGAAGCGCTGGTCCCTTCGTTCCCGGCCCCGCAGGCGGCTGACGACCACCTCGTCCGGCCCGACGTCGATCAGGTCGCGGTCGCGGCCGCGTCTCATGCTCAGCCAGAGCGCCGCGCCGAGCCCGGACAGTTCCAGCCCGGCCATCGGCAGCACCGGCCAGTAACCCATCGCCGCGAAGCCGCCGGCGACCGTCATGGAGACCGCCAGAATCGAGACGAAAAAGAGCGTTGCCGTGCGGGAATCCAGAGAACAGTTCGGCTTCAGTTCGAAGCGGTGCAACTGGATAGATCCTGCAGCTGATCCTGAATTTCCCTGGTTCTCGGTACCCCGGTCCGGACCCGCCGGATCGCGGACTCGGGAGTCTAAAGAAACGGCCTTCGGGGTGCAACTGCGCAAGTGGCTTTCCATGTCGAATTAATGTTGATAAATCAGGGGATTGCGGCAAGCGATCGCCGCGCTGCCCGAACTTCCGTGCTGTTTCGATTATCGGGGCGCCCGCCGGGCGTGCAAGAGACCGGCTCACGACGTCTCAGGTGCGTCGCATTATCTGTTGCGGACTGATGCGTACCGCGCCGTCGGCATCGGTCCCCGGCAGCCCGCTGCCGCCCCAGCAGTGGCCGTAGACGAGCTCCAGCGTCAGCGGCAGGCGGCCGTCCTCCCCACGCATCCGCTCCCAGGCCTCTGCGAGGCGGCGGAAGCGGGCGGGTGTGGCCAGCCCCCGGCTGCGGCCGGCCAGCGTGTTGCGGGCGCCCGCCGCGGTCAGGTCCCGCCACAGCGCGGCAGGTTCGGCATAGGTCACCGTGAGACGCTCGACGTCCAGCACCGGATCGCGCAGGCCGGCGCGCACCAGCGCATCGCCGAGGTCGTGCATGTCCGGGAACGCCTGCACGTGCTCTTCCTCGTCCACCGCCCGCCAGGCTTCGCGCAGCTCGCGGAAGCTGTCCGGACCCAGGCTCGCGAAGGTGAACAGACCTTCCGGGCGCAGCACGCGGGCGGCCTCAGCCAGCACGGGAGCCGGATCGCCGAACCAGGGCAGCAGCAGGTTGGCGAACACCATGTCGAAGACCCGGTCGCGGAAAGGCAGGCGGGCGGCATCGCCGGCCACCTCGTCGCGGCGGGCGAAGCGGCCGTGGCTTCGTCGGGCGGCGGCGAGCCGGGCCGGCGAGAGATCCAGCGAGACCACGCGGCAGCCCCGGTAGCGGCGCGCGAGTTCCGCCGAGGCGCACCCGGTCGCCGCGCCGGCGTCCAGCACGCGCCGCGGCCGGGTGGCGGTGAGCGCCAGGCGGGAAAGCAGTTCCTCGCGGGTCCGCGCCGACAGGAAGTCGTCCGCCCCGGCCACGCTGGCGTCGGTGCGGCGGCGTACCTCCCGACGGCGAGGGGCGGGGGCGGCTGGTCGGTCGGGCGCATCCATGAGCCCGGGGAGCTTACGGCAAAAATGCCCGCTGCCGGCAGAAAACCCCGCTGCGCCCGGCGCGGCGAACCCGCACGCTGCGGTCATGACGAGTGCCATGAGCTGCGCCAGAAACCGGGCCAGGAACCGCGCCATGGAACGCTGCCGCGACGCACGCGATTCCCTGGCGCGCCTCCTGTTCCCGCCCCGCTGCGCGCTGTGCGGCGAACCTGCCTGCGAGCGGGACGGCGACCCGCGCAGCGACCGACACGGCGACCGACACAATGAACGCCACGGTGAACGGGCGGCCGCGCCGGATCTCTGCGTCGGCTGTCTCGGCGATCTGCCGCGCATCGCCCGTGCCTGTCGCCGTTGCGCCGAACCCCTGAGCGCGGGCGCACTGTGCCTCGCCTGCCGGCGGCACCCGCCGCCGATGGACCTGACGCTGGCGCCGCTGCATTACGCCTTCCCGGCGGACTGGCTGCTCACCGAGCTGAAGTTCAACGCCCGCCTCTGGCACGGGTCGCTGCTGGCCGGGCTGGTCGCCGCCGCGCTGGAGGCGGAACCGTCGTCCATGCCCGGCCCAGCCGCGGTGCTCATCCCCGTGCCGCTGCATCGCCGGCGCCTCGCCGCCCGGGGTTACAACCAGGCGCTGGAGATCGCCCGGCCGCTGGCCCGGCGCCTCGGTTGCCGCCTGGCCGGCAACCTGGTCGCTCGCGTGCGTCCGACCCGGGAGCAGTCGTCACTGAGCGCCCGGGCGCGCCGCCGCAACGTCGCCGGCGCCTTCCGGCTGCAGCGCCCGGCGGATTTCGAGCACGCGATCGTCGTGGACGACGTCGTCACCACCGGCGCAACCACGCGGGAGATCGCGGCGCTGCTGCGTGACGGCGGCTGCGCCCGTGTCAGCGTGGTGGCCGCGGCGCGGGCGGCTCAGCGGAACAGGTAGTCCAGCGCGATGCCGATGAACACCATCATGCCGATGTAGTGGTTGTTCAGGAAGGCGCGGAAACACTCGGCGGTGTCCCGGTCGCGGATCAGGTACTGGTGCCAGGCCATGAAGCCGGCGGCCAGCGCCACGCCCAGGAAATACCACAGGCCCATGGAGAGGCGGGAGCCCATCAGCACGAGCCCCAGCAGCATGAGGCCCTGCAACGCGCCGATCATGAACCGGTCGGCCTCGCCGAACAGGATGGCCGTCGACTTGATGCCCACCTGCAGGTCGTCCGGCCGGTCGACCATGGCGTACATCGTGTCGTAGATGATGGCCCAGATGACGGTGACGGCGAACATCAGCCAGGCGATCTCCGGTATCTCGCCCGTCTGCGCGGCGAACGCCAGCGGGATGGCCATGGCGAAGGCCGTTCCCAGCACGAGCTGGGGCACCGAGAGGACGCGTTTCACGAACGGGTAGACGATCATGAGCACCGCGGCGGCGGCGGCCACCACCCGGGAGAGCGGATTCAGCAGCGTCACCAGGCCGATGGCGATCAGACCCAGGCCGACGAACAGCAGAGCCGCCTCGACCACGCTGACCCTGCCCGTGGCCAGCGGCCGCTCCCGGGTGCGGGTCACGTAGGGGTCGAAGCCCCGGTCCGCGATGTCGTTGATGATGCAGCCGGCGCAGCGGGTGACCACGACGCCGGCCATGAAAATGGCGAAGATCCCTTCGTCCGGGCGGCCGTCGCCGGCCACCCACAGCGCCCACAGCGTGGGCCACATCAGCAGGTAGAAGCCGATGGGGCGGTCCAGCCGCATCAGCCGCGCATAGACGCCGAGCTGGGAGACCAGCAGCGGGAGGAAGCCGGGGCGGGTACCGTCCGCTGCCCGGGACTGCCCGCGGGAAGCGGCACCCGTTCTCACAGCGCCGCGCCCTGCGGCGCCGCCAGGCTGGCGGGGAAGTACTCGACGACGAGGATCGGCGCGCCGGCCACGCGGATGACCGAACGCCGCGCGAACAGCCGCCCGGTCGGCATGCGCGCGGGCAGCGCCGGGTAGCCGTGGTCGTCCGGCTCGAAGACGGCGTAGCGGAACGGCTCCCGGCTCACCTCGTCCAGGCGGGCCAGTGCCTCGCCGAGGGGGCGCTCGCCCAGGGCGGCCAGGCTCGGGTAACGCTCCAGCGTCGCCGCCGGGATGATGCTCGAGGCCACCACCAGTTCGCCCGCGGCACCGCCCATGCTGATCTCGCGGACCAGGGCCTGCCCGGCGTCGTCGTCGAGCAGCGCCCGCTCCTCCCTGTCGAGCCGGCGGCGACGCTCGGCGTGCACCGCCAGCCGGAAGCTCGCCGGCTGGAAGGACCGGATCCGGGGCGTCAGCAGGCCGTGGTCGGCCAGCCAGCCGGTCAGGCCGGCGGGCACCGAGGCCGGGATGGTCGCGGACCAGCGGCCGCCGTCCGAGGCTTGTTCGTCAGCGCGAAGCATGGGATGCAGAGTGTAGACGAGATCGCGCTCCATGACAGTGCAGCGCGGCGCTGCCGGTTTCGTCAGACACTGCCGTAGCGGCTGGCGCCGCCCAGCCAGCGCTGGATGATGGCTTCGGCGTCCGCCGGCGAGACGGCCGCGGCGGCGAGCTGCACTTTTGGCACCAGAGCGGCGTCGCGACTGAGATCGGCGATGCGCAGCTGCAGTGCCCCGGTCTGCCGGGTGCCCAGCACCTCGCCGGGGCCGCGCAGGCGGAGATCCTCCTCGGCCACCACGAAGCCGTCCCCCGTCTCACGCAGCACGGCCAGGCGCCGACGCGCCATCTCGGACAACGGCGGCCGGTACATCAGCAGGCACGTGCTCTCCCGGCTGCCCCGTCCGACCCGCCCGCGCAGCTGGTGCAGCTGCGACAGGCCCATGCGTTCGGCGTTCTCCACGATCATCAGGCTGGCGTTCGGCACGTCCACGCCAACCTCGATTACCGTGGTGGCCACCAGCAGCCTCAGCTCTCCGGCCTTGAACGCCTGCATCACGGCCTCCTTCTCGGCCGGTTTCAGGCGGCCGTGAACCAGGCCGACGGGTATGTCGGGCAGCGCCTCGCCCAGCATCCGGTAGCTGGCCTCGGCGGCCTGGTAGTCGAGCTGCTCGCTCTCCTCCACCAGCGGGCACACCCAGTAGGCCTGGCGGCCCTCGGCACAGGCGCGGCGCACCCGCTCGATGACCTCCTCGCGGCGCGTCTCGGGCAGCACGACGGTGGTCACGGGACGTCGGCCCGGCGGCAGCTCGTCGATGACGGAGGTGTCGAGGTCGGCGTAGGCGGTCATGGCCAGCGTCCGCGGGATCGGCGTGGCCGTCATCACCAGCTGGTGCGGCCGGGTCACGCCCTGCTCGCCTTTCTCCCGCAGGGCGAGGCGCTGGTGCACGCCGAAGCGGTGCTGCTCGTCGATCACCACCAACGCGAGATTGGCGAAGACGACCGATTCCTGAAACAGGGCGTGGGTGCCGATGACCATCGCCGCGCTGCCGTCGGCGATGGCGGCCAGCGCCTCGCGCCGCACGGCGGAGCGCAGGCTGCCGGTGAGCCAGACCGGCCGGATACCCAGCGGCTCGAGCCAGGCACTGAAGCTCTTGTAATGCTGCTCGGCGAGCAGCTCTGTCGGCGCCATCAGGGCCGCCTGACATCCCGCCGCGATGGCCTTCAGGCAGGCGGCGGCCGCGACCACGGTCTTGCCGGAACCGACGTCGCCCTGCACCAGCCGCAGCATGGGGTGGGGACGGGAGATATCCGCCGATATCTCCGCCAGCACCCGCTCCTGGGCGGCCGTCAGCCGGAACGGCAGGCTGTCCAGGAACCGCCGCGCCAGGCCGTCGGCGTCCGCCAGCGCCGGCGCCAACTCGTCGCGGATGCGATGGCGCAGGCGCCTCAGGCTCAGGTGGTGGGCCAGCAGCTCCTCGAAGGCCAGGCGCTGCTGGCAGGGGTGGCCGCCGGCAGCGAGTTCCGCCACGTTCACGCCCCGCGGCGGCCGGTGCAGGTATTCCACCGCCTCCGTCAGCGTCGGCAGATCCGTGCGCTCCAGCACCTGGTGCGGCACCAGCTCCGTGGGGGCCTCCCGGCGCATCATGTCCAGGGCCTCCGCGACCAGGCGCCGCAGGCGGCCCTGCTGCACGCCCTCGGTGGTCGGATACACCGGTGTCAGTCTGTCCTCCACCGGTACCGGTTCCTCCGCGCCCAGCAGCCGGTACTCGGGATGCACCATCTCCTTGCCCGCCGGCCCGGGGCGTATCTCGCCGTAGCAGGCGATGCGCGAACCCCGCGCGAGGCGCGCCTGCTGGGAGCGGGAGAAATGGAAGAAGCGCAGCGTGAGCTGGCCGCTGCCGTCGGTGACGCGCACCAGCAGGGATCGCCGGCCCCGGTAGACGGTCTCAGAGAGCAGGATATCGCCGGCCACCAGCACCCGCTCGCCGTGCCGGGCGGAGCCGATGCGGGTCACCCGCGTGCGGTCCTCGTAGCGCAGCGGCAGCAGGAACAGGAGGTCCTCGACGGTATCCGCGCCGAGGCGGGCGAGTTTCTCCGCCAGCGCCGGGCCGACGCCCTTCAGCGCCGTCAGCGGCGAGCCGAGGCCCGGGCTCCCGGAGGCGCCGGCGTCCCGGTTCACGGCATGCTGGTGCCGTGAATAAGGATGGCGTCCGCCTCTACGTCGGCCCCCTTCGGCAGCGCGGCCACGCCGACGGCGGCCCGTGCGGGGTACGGCTCGTCGAAGAACTCGGCCATCACTTCGTTCACGGTGGCGAAGTCGGCCATGTCGGTGAGATAGACGGTGAGCTTCACCGCATCGGCGAGGCTCGCGCCCGCCGCTTCCGCGATGGCCGCCAGGTTGCGGAATACCTGCCGCACCCGGTCTGCGAACTCCCCCTCCACGATCTCCATGGAGGCGGGGTCCAGCGGGATCTGCCCCGAGACGTAGACGACGCCGCCCGCCTCGACGGCCTGGGAATAGGTGCCGATGGCGGCGGGTGCGGCCGGTGTGACCACGTGTTTCTTCTGCATGCTTCCTCCGGTCAGGCGCAGTCGCGGGTGACTTTCGTGACGCTCGGCATCTTGCGGATGCTGCGCAGCACGGCGGCCAGGTGCTGGCGGTGCCGGATCTGCAGCAGGAAGGTCATCACGGAGACGTCGTCATCGCCTTCCCGGACTGTGACCTGCTCGATGTTCGACTGTGCCGCCGAGATGGTGGCCGCCACCTCCGCCAGTACCCCCATGCGGTTGACGGCGATCAGCGTCACCTGTGCCGTGAAGTCCTGGTCGATGTCGCTGCGCCAGTTCACCGTGACCCATTTCTCGGGGTGCTTGCGGAAATTCGCCAGGTTGTGGCAGACGTTGCGGTGGATGACGACGCCGCGGCCGCTGGACAGGTGGCCCATGATGGCATCGCCGGGAATCGGGTGGCAGCAACGCGCATAGGTGACCACCATGCCCTCGGTGCCGGTGATGGTGAGCGAGGTGCTCTCGCGTACCGCCGGCTCCACCTCGCCGGCATCCACGCCCAGCAGCAGGCGGGCGACGATCGGCGCCAGCCGCTCGCCGAGGCCGAGCTGCTCGTAGAGTTCGATCTTGTTGTTCAGGCCGAAGGCTTCCAGGACCTGCGTCATGGAGTTCTTGTCCACCTTGCGCAGCGACGACTTCTGTTCCTTCAGCGCCTGTTCCAGCAGGCGCTTGCCGAGCTCCGCGGCCTCGCCCCGGCGCAGGTTCTTCAGATAGTGGCGAATGGCCGAACGCGCCTTCGCCGTGACCACGAAGTTGACCCAGTTCGGGTTCGGGCGGGCGCCCTTGTTGGTGATGATCTCCACCGTCTGGCCGTTGGACAGCGGCGTCCTCAGCGGCACCAGGCGCCGGTCGATCTTGGCGGCGACGCAGCGGTTGCCGATGTCGGTGTGCACCGCATAGGCGAAGTCTACCGCGGTGGCGCCGCGGGGCAGCCGGCGGATGTCGCCCTTGGGCGTGAACACGTAGACCTTGTCGGGGAACAGGTCCACCTTCACGCTCTCCAGAAACTCCTCCGAGTCGTCGTCCTGCTGCAGCTCCACCAGGTTCGAGAGCCACTCCCGGGCCCTCAGCTGAGGCGAGGCGGCGGACTTGTCCTCGGCCTTGTAGCGCCAGTGGGAGGCGATGCCGCTCTCCGCCACCAGGTCCATTTCCCGCGTGCGGATCTGCACCTCCAGCGGCAGCCCCCGCGGACCGAAGCAGGTGGTGTGCAGGGACTGATAGCCGTTCACTCTCGGTATGGCGACGTAGTCCTTGAAGCGGCCCGGCATCGGCTTGTACACCTTGTGCACCAGGCCCAGCGCCCGGTAGCAGTCGTCGACGTCCTCGACGACGATGCGGAAGCCGTAGACGTCCACGATCTCGCCGAGAGTGCGCCCCTTCACCAGCATCTTGCGGTAGATCGAGTAAAGGTGCTTCTGCCGCCCGATCACGCTGGCGGCGATCTCGTGGCGCGCCAGCTCCTTCTCGAGGGTGTCGCTGATCTTCTTGACGATCTGGCGCTGATTGCCCTGGGCCTTCTTCAGCGCCCGCTCCAGCACCCGGTAGCGGTAGGGCCGCGTATAGCGGAAGCCCAGGTCCTCCAGCTCGACCTTCAGCGTATTGATGCCGAGCCGGTTGGCGATGGGGGCATAGATCTCCAGCGTCTCCCGCGCGATGCGCGACTGCTTCTCGCGCGGCAGGGAGTCCAGCGTGCGCATGTTGTGCAGGCGGTCCGCGAGCTTCACCAGGATGACCCGGATGTCCTCGACCATCGCCAGCAGCATCTTGCGGAAGCTCTCCGCCTGCGCCTCCAGCCGGCTGCGGAACTGCAGCTGATCCAGTTTGGTGACGCCGTCGACCAGGGCGGCGATGTCCGCGCCGAACTCGCTATCGAGCTGCTCCTTGGCCGCCAGCGTGTCCTCGATCACGTCGTGCAGGATCGCCGCGGCGATGCCCTTGGCGTCCATGCGCAGGTCCGCCAGGATGCCGGCGACCGCGACGGGATGGGAGATATAGGGCTCGCCCGACTGGCGCATCTGCCCGGCATGGGCTTCGGCGCCGAATTCGTAAGCCTTGACGACCAGCGCGATCTGGTCGTCGGACATGTAGGTCTCGAGTTTCTGGAGGAGCTGCTTGAGACCCGTGGAGCGCCGCGTCTTGGGCAGTTTGGAGCGGATCGAGGCGGCGTAATCCATGGGGGTGAACCGGTCGGTGCCGGAGGGCGGCACCGGTTGTGTCAGTGCTTACTCGCCGAGCGACAGCCCTCGCATGGGCATGAGGTCCTCGGAGCCTGTTTCGGCGCGCAGCAGGTCCTCGGCGGGCTGGTCCGCCTCGTCGAGTATGGCCGGGGTCACGTGGCCCTCGGCGATCTCGCGCAGAGCGACCACCGTGGGCTTGTCGTTCTCCAGCTCCACGTACGGATCCGCGCCATTGGCGATGCGCCGGGCGCGCTTGGACGCGACCAGCACGAGTTCGAAAATGTTGTCGATGTTCTCGAGGCAGTCCTCGACGGTAATTCTGGCCATTGTTGGCTACTCCAAGGCTATTCCAAGGCTATTCGCAGGGCTAGTCCAGGGCTGTTACGAGGCTATTCCAGCCTCTCCCGAATCATGCTGAACGGTGCCGACCGCGGGAAGAATCGGGCTCGCGACCCGTCAGTGTACTGTAAGGAGCCGCTCCTAAACCAGTAGGTGAGCAAGCTTTTTCCGGGTGGTCTCTGTGCCCACCCGATTGCGACGGTAACGTCCGGTGGCGATGCCCTCGAGTTCGTCGATGGCGCGCTCCAGGTCGTCGTTGATCACCACGTAGTCGAACTCGTCCCAGTGGGAGAGGTCGCTCAGGGAGTCCCGGAGGCGCCGCCGGATGACGTCCTCGGAGTCGGTGCGGCGGCTGCGCAGGCGCTGCTCCAGCGCCTCCACCGAGGGCGGCAGGACGAAGATGCTGCGGCACTCGGGCATGGCGGCGCGCACCTGCCGGGCGCCCTGCCAGTCGATCTCCAGCACCACGTTGCGGCCCTTCGCGAGTTCGCTCTCCACCTGGCTGCGGCTGGTCCCGTAGTAGTTGTCGAACACGCGGGCGCTCTCCAGGAACTCCCCCTGCCGGTCCAGCCGCCGGAATTCCTCCTCGCTGACGAAGAAGTAGTCCCGGCCGTGTTCCTCGTTCGGCCGCTTGGGCCGCGTGGTGTAGGACACCGAGAAGACGAAGTCCGGGTTGCGCTCGATCAGCGCGTGCACCAGCGTCGTCTTGCCGGCGCCGGACGGCGCCGCGATGACGATCAATCGACCTCTCCGTCGACCTCTCGGTCGACCGCGCGCTCCTCCTCTGGCCCTGCCGGTCGCCATGGCGCTACTCGATGTTCTGGATCTGCTCGCGCATCTGCTCGATGAGCACCTTGAGCTCGACCGAGGCGCGGGTGGTTTCGGGATCGCCGGATTTCGAGCCGAGGGTATTGGCCTCCCGGTTGAACTCCTGCATCAGGAAATCGAGCCGCCGTCCCACGGGCTCGTCCCGTTCGAGCGCGTTACGCATCTCCTCGACATGGCTGTCCAGCCGGTCCAGCTCCTCCTCGACGTCCATCTTCTGGGCGATGATGGCCAGTTCCGTCTCCAGGCGGCCGGGGTCGGCCTCCACGTCCAGCCGGGCGAGGCGCTCGCGCAGCTTCTGCTCGATGCCGGCCAGCACGGCCGGACGCCGCGCCCGCACGGCGGCGGCGATGCGGGCCACGTCTTCCGTGCGGCCCCGCAGGGTCTCGGCCAGCCTGGCGCCCTCCGAGCGGCGCATCTCGTCCAGAGTGGCGAGCGCCTCGTCCAGCAGGGACAGGCTCTCGGCGAGCAGCGCATCCTGCTCCACGGCAGGCTCCTCGATGACGCCGGGCCAGCGCAGCACCTCCATCGGATCCACCGGCCCGGTCTCGCCGAAGCGCTCGCGCACCACCGCGACGCCCTCGGCGATGCGCCCGACCAGCGCCGCGTCGATGGCGAGCTCCCGCCGGGCGCCCCCACCGCGCCGCAGCGCGAGGCTCAGGTCCACCTTGCCGCGTCCGAGCCGCTCGCCGGCGGCGCGGCGGAATTCCGCCTCGGCGCCCCGCAGCACGTCCGGCAGGCGGAACTGCAGATCCAGATAGCGATGATTGACCGAGCGCACCTCCCAGGCGAGATCGCCGAACTCTGTCTGGCGCTCGCTGCGAGCGAACCCTGTCATGCTGCGTAACATCGGTGTCTCCACTCGGGATGCGGTGACGGAGGGCCGGCATTGTAAGCGCGCCCCGGCGCACGCTGCCACCGCTCGTTGCCACGGGGGGCGTCCGCGAATCTGCGACCCGTGCCCTCCCCGGGGCGGCGCAAGTGGTATACCCTCCGTCACCGTTCTTCAGGAGTCGTGCTGCTTGCGGGCCCTGCGCCCGCCCGGGAACACGTGCGCATCGAATACGCGAAAATCTCGCTCACCGGCGATCGCCGGGACAACCAGGACCGGGTCGCCATCGCCGTGAGCGAGCGGGCCGCCATCCTGCTGGTGTTCGATGGCATGGGCGGCCACTCGGACGGCGCGCTGGCCGCCGAGGTGGCACTGGAATCGGTGCAGAAGGACTTCGCCGCGGCGGAGCATCCGGTCTTCGACCCCCAGGGTTTTCTCTATGCCGCCATGGGCCGTGCCCATGACGCCGTGGTGGCGGTGGGCGCGCAGACCGACGTGGACCACCGTCCCCGCGCCACCGGCGCGGTCTGCCTGGTGCAGGATCAGGCCTCCTGGTGGGCGCACGTCGGCGACAGCCGCATCTATCAGGTACGCGGCGGGCGCATCCGCGGCCGCACCCGTGACCACAGCCACGTGGAGGTGCTGTTGCGCGAAGGCGTGATCGACGAGCGCGAGGCCCGCGAACACCCGATGCGCAATTTCGTCGAGTCCTGCCTGGGCGGCGATCAGGCCCTGCCCGGCATTACCGTGACCCGCAAGAAGCCTTTGCAAAGCGGGGATGTGCTGATAGCTTGCACGGACGGGCTGTGGTCGGGGCTCGGGGAGCGCGACATCGCCAGGATCGCGAGCCGGGCCGATCATGCGGTGGTGGAGAATCTGCGCGAACTCGGCGAGCGCGCCGTCCGCGCCAACGGTCCCCACAGCGACAACACGACGGCGGCCTCCATCCGCTGGCTCGGCTGACCGGGCCGGCGTCTCGCCGGAACAGAACTCGCCGGACCAGAGCTCGCCGAAACAGGACTCGCCTAACAGAACGGGGCAGTAGCGATATGCGACCAAGCGGCCGCCGCCCGGACGAACTGCGTCCGGTGGCTTTCATTGCCGATTACACCCGCCACGCCGAGGGCGCCGTCCTCATCGAGTGCGGCCACACCCGCGTGTTGTGCACGGCCAGCGTGGAGGACCGCGTGCCGCCCTGGCTCAGGGGGCGTCAGCAGGGCTGGATCACCGCCGAGTACGGCATGCTGCCCCGCGCCACGCACACGCGCATGGCCCGGGAGGCCGCCCGCGGCCGGCAGGGCGGGCGCACCCAGGAGATACAGCGGCTGATCGGCCGCTCGCTGCGCGCCGTGGCGGATCTCTCCGCGCTCGGCGAGCGCACTGTCACCGTGGACTGCGACGTGCTGCAGGCCGACGGGGGCACCCGCACCGCCTCGATCACGGGTGGCTACGTGGCCCTGGCGCTGGCCATGGAGCGCCTGAAGAAGAAGGGCGCCCTGAAAAAGA
>Ga0102943_1000081_pt1 | contig 61990 bp, 45 predicted proteins | sample SalPonC_black_MG_FD_78174 | JGI IMG/M metagenome (GOLD analysis project Ga0102943, IMG submission 78174) | Salt pond soil microbial communities from South San Francisco under conditions of wetland restoration - Salt Pond MetaG... | ecosystem: Environmental > Aquatic > Marine > Intertidal zone >...
AGAAGAGATCAAACTGAAGATCGGAGCGGAACGGCTGCAGTCTTTCCGCTGTGAAATACGGGAGATGGTCCGGAACCGGAAATGGCTGGCCCGCCTGTTCGAGTTCTACCATATGATCGATGATGATCGATTTGATTTCAAAAAGAAATTTCTGACGGAAGGAGAACTGCTCTGGAATTATTTTGAAGCCAGGCTTTCACAGGTAATCGATGAGGGTGAAAGTGTTCAGGTTTATACCCGTCGCTTTTACCTGCGTCATTTTATTCCAACCGTTCTCTTCCGGATGTACGAGCAGGGAAAAAGGGAGATACGGGAAGATCGGCTTCATGAGCTGATCCATGAGATCAGCGTCGAATTATATCAGCGTAGCTTTCTGAAAGTTTTTCCCGAATACCGTCGATACTTCAAGTATTTCCTGCTCAAAACGAATGACTGGGTAGAGGCGGAGGAGCGCTTTGCTATTATTACCAGGATGTGTGAGGACTACGGTATCCTGATTCCGATCAGCCGCTATTACTGTTGCACCAACCAGGAAGTTTTTGACTTCTTTGCAGCCGTACACCTGCACAACGAAATCGTTCAATCGATCTGGAAGGCGAAGTACGACCGCGATCCCTGGCGAGATGAGCTTGAATTGCCCTCGGGCCTGTGGGCGCGTCCCCTGCCGGCTCAAATGTTGCGTTTTCTGGGGCAGGTAGAGGGGCTGCACCACAGCTATACGGACCTGCCCGTAGTCAAACTGCTGGAGAAATGCAGGCGGGTTATTTCCCGTCCCTACGGTCAGCAGGTGGGCAGCGCAGTGTATAACCTACTTACGGCCTGGAAGGAGACCAAAGGGTATTATCCCCAGGACCTGAGCCACCTCGATCTTAGAAATATCGACCTCTCCCAACTATCCCAGCCCTTAGAGGAGCAACCCTATTACCTGCCCTGCGACCTGGAAGGAGCCCTGATCCGGCGGGAGGATGTCTTTGAAAAAAGCAAGCGGCAGCTGTTCGTAAGCTGCCTGGATTATTCTTCCGACGGCAGCACCCTGATCTGCGGTTTGTCTGACGGAACCATCCGCCTTTGGGATACGGAACTTCACCTGTGTTACAAAATCATCGAGGCGCATCCCGGGGAGGGAGTGCGGGCTGTATGCAGTGTGGACATCAAGGGAGAGCCAAATATCGTCAGCGCTTCTGCAAATGAAGTCAGAATCTGGGATCAGCAAAAGGCAAAGCTACCTGTACTGGCTTTCGGAACAGCGGACGAAGCCCTGGCCTTCCCGGATCCGCTGCTCAGTCTGACTTGCTGGACCCGTTCCGAATCAAAGACCGACTATCTGTATGTCGCTGCCGGGGGAGGCGGAGAAGCCAATGCATTGCCGGTTTGGAAGATGGATCTCGACAAAATACTTGCCAAGGAGAATATAGAGCTGTACAAAATGTACCAGCTGCACGAAGACGATGTCAAAAGCCTGGCTGTAAGTCCCGATCGCACCCGGCTTGCCAGTGGTTCCTGGGACAACCGGGTGCGGGTGCTGGATATAGAGAAAAAACGGGAAAATAAATCCTTGACGGAGAGGCATGTCAGCCGGATCAACGGGGTGGTTTTTAGTGAAGACGGTCGCTACATCGCCAGTGCTTCCAACGATGATACGATCATTGTGTGGGACTGGCAGGGAGGAGATCATTATCGTCGTCTGTCCGGTCATTACCGGGATGTCAACAGCGTGCAGTTTAAAAAAATGGATGGTCAGCAATACCTGATCAGCGGTGGGGATGACGGCCAGCTAATCCTGTGGAATCTGGAGGAGATATGGCGACATAAAGGCCCCTTGGTGAAGGACGATGTGCTGAACGTATCGAGAGTGAATTTGAATACAGAAGTGAATTGTCTGAGATTTTCGCCTGACGGCAAAAGTGTCGCTGCCGGCAATCAATCAGGCATGACCCATCTATTCAACCTCGATGAGGGAGTGCTGCAGGAAGGTGTGCAGTTGGACAATACCCATTTTCTGCTGGTGCACGGCTGCCGCTTCACCGGACTGCACGCCGAAAGCGATTTACTGAAGAGCAGGGAGGATAAGCAACTGCTGCGTCAGTACGGCGCTGTCATACCCGAGCATGAGGGGGACGAGAGAGATGAGGAAAGATGGAGAAAGATGATTTGCATGTTGAGTGGGGAGATATTGCGAAAATTCTCCAAGTCGCTGATTTGAAGTGCCGCAATCATTCATCAAAAAAGCAGTATCTTTATTCTTTCAGCCAATATTCCATGGACGCAACAAAACTCATTCTGCTGCTGCTGTGCCTGTCCCTGTTGCAGGAGCTCTCCGGCCAGTCCGCCCTCTGGCGCGATGCGCCCGAACCGGTCGCCTACCGCTCGGCGGAGCGAAGTGTGGCGCCTGATTCTCTGCGTTCCTTATTGCTTGATGCAGCCGTTCTTAATGACCTGAGAGAAAATATCCGTATTTCAGGAAGTGCGCTCGTGGCGGTCCCCCGGCCTGATGGCGAATCCCAGATCTTTCGTGTTCGTCCCACCGAGGTCATGGCTCCGGCTCTGGCCCGAAAATATGCACAGATACAGACTTTCGCCGGTCAGGGCGTCGACCGTCCGGCGGCTCGGCTTCGGCTAACCCTCACCCCCTTCGGCATACACGCCATGGTGCTGGATCCCGGCAGCGATTATTTTGTCGGTCCCTATTTCCGGGAAGCCGGACGGGGCTATCAATCCTACTACCGGCGCCATTTGCCGAAAGGCAAAACCGTTTCCTGCGCTATAGATGATGGTATTGCATTCCGCGATGAGCAGGGTTCTTTTCCCCGCATCGGCGACACCCTTCGCAGTTACCGCCTGGCGGTGGCAGCAACGGGCGAGTACACCCAATATCACGGCGGTACGGTGGAGCAAGCCCTGGCCGCCATCGTCACGGTCATTAACCGGGTCAACGGTATTTATCATCGGGACCTGTCGATCGAGTTGGTCCTCGTAGAAAACAACGATCGCCTCATCTTTACCGATCCCGATATGGATCCTTATACTAAAGACAACGAGCGCCGCCAAAATCAGGAAGTCGTCGATGGCCGTATCGGCATCGACAATTACGATATCGGGCACGTTTTTGGCACTATCGCCCAGGTCAGCCGGGCCGAAGTGGCCTCCGCCTGCGTGGAAAGGGAGAAGGCCAAGGCGCATTCCCGGCTCGACAATCCCGCGGGCGATCCCTTCGCCGTCGATATCGTCGCCCACGAAATCGGGCACCAGCTGGGCGCTAATCACACCTTTAATAAATGCGGGGATAATCAGGGGCTGCTTCCCTTCGAACCGGGAAGCGGCTCCACCATCATGGGCTGGCCAGGGGTCCCTTTTTGCGAAAGCGATAATTTTCAGCAACAAGCCGACGCCTATTTCCACAGCGCCAGCATCCGGCAGATCATCGACTACGTCAGGGAAGGGGAGGGGCGCCGGTGTGACTTGTCCGGTCCGGTTTTCAATACTATTCCCGAAGTAGAGGCAGGCCCCGGCGGCTGGACTATTCCCGCCGACACTCCTTTCGAACTCATCGGAGCCGCCACCGATGCCGACGGCGATACGCTCAGCTACAGCTGGGAGCAGATCGACGCGGGGCCGTCCACTCCCGTGGAGCAACCTGAAGGGATGGCGCCCCTGTTTCGCTCCAGGCCGCCCGTTGGAACGCCTATTCGCATCTTTCCCAACCGGGATGACCTGCTGGCCAACCGCGACCCGGTTGCCGAAGTGCTGCCTGGGTATACCCGGCCGCTGACTTTTCGCCTCACCGTACGCGATCAGCTGGGCGGTGTAGCGGCCGATAGCTTGCAGCTCCAAGCCACCGGGGAAGCAGGCCCGTTCCGCATAAGCATCTTGAACCAACCCGGCGCTGTGCTGGAAAGCGGTGCCCTCCTGGAACTGAGCTGGGAGGTAGCTGGTACCGACCAGGCGCCGGTCTTCGCATCGGCGGTCGATGTTTATCTTTCCGCTGACGGGGGAAGGACTTTTTCCACTTTACTGGCTTCGGATTTGCCAAATAACGGGGCAGCATTGCTCCTTCTTCCCGATACCCTTCAGGGCGACCGGTTCCGCCTGAAAGTCAAGGCCGCCGGTAACGTATTTTTCGATATCAACGACTACGATTTTGCTATCCAAACAACGCCTACCAGCAGCCCTTCTCCGGCAGCAGCAGCCTCGGTGCTCCGGCTCTATCCCAATCCCGCAATCGATCAGCTTTGGATAGCCATCGAACAAAGTCCTTCTCCCGCCACCCTCTACCTGTGGAACGCCGCCGGACAACGCCTGCGCCGGGTGAATGCTACCTCCACTACCACGGCATTGAACATCGCGAATCTGCCGCCCGGCGTGTACTGGGTAGAAATGCAAGCGGACGGTAAACGCCGTTTCGCCCGTTTTGTGAAAGGAGGCCGATAGGCCATAGTCACAGTCGGCAGCCGCTGTAACCGAAAGATGCAGGAAAAGCTAAAGGATAACTCAAGAACAGTCGAAAACTTGCGGCAATATCGATCACCGAATGATTATCAAGAGTAATTTTCCGAATTCGCGTTTTCTTACCAGTTGACGACCTGATACCCTTCCGCCCCCAGGGTAGCGATCACCGTCATAGCCGACAAGGCCACATCGATGGGCTCGGCGATCTCCTCCCTTCCAAATTCGCGCTTGGCGGCGGACTGCCCGCATAGGAAGAGGCGCACGCCGGCGCTGCGCAATTTTTCCAGCAGTTCGCGATTGGGATTATTACTTTGGTAGTGACGCTGGTAAGCCTCATCGGTCAGCGCGTCCTTGGCGGCGCCCCCGTGCAGAACGACGGCTACCTTGAGGTTCTCAGGCGGCACCCCCGCCCGCGCGTGCATGTTCAAAAAGCGCGCCACGGTATTGAGTTTAATGTTGAGATCTTCCGGAGCGCCCGGTGAATCGAGCACGTCGAAAAGCATCATGTACACTCGCTCGGGATCGGCCGGAAAATCGGCATCGGGAATATCGTAGGTGGCCCCGTAGCCCTCGATGAGGAGGGCGTCGTGCCGGGTTTGGGCAGGGAGAAGGAAAGGAAGGCCGGTAAGAAGTACAAAGAGGAAGGTGGTGCGCATTTTTGGACTAAAGATAGAAAAAGAAAGGATGGGATGGTTGAATGCCATTCAGTATGTGTTTAGCGTAAAATCGCACCTTAAAATAAGTTTAGTGCTTCACCCTGTGGAATAGTCGCTTTGCGAATTCCACAGGGTGAAGCACTAAACTTCTAAACTTTTCAGTCGATCTCTACCATTAAGGACTAAATACATACGCCATTCAATCCTCTAATATTTCGACCCTTAGCGACGTGCGATTAATAACTGTCGGGATTAGATAGGCAAGTGATTTTTCTTTTAGCCAAGGCGAAGGTTCCCGACCTTAGCAGCGCTAAGGGAGTCCCGCTTTTTGAATCAAAAAGCGGGATTCAACGCCGGATAAAGGAAAAAGCACTCCTAGAAAACCCGACAGTTATTGATTGCACGTCGTTCATTATTTACTGTTCGTCCCAGTTGATCTCCGAGGTGCGGCGAGACACCTGGGAGAAGATGGTACCTTGGTCGCGCAGGTCGACGTAGTTCTCGTTGAGGCGATCGCTGCGGCGCAGATCGATCCAGCGATGGCCGCCTTCCGACCAAAGGGAGTAGCGGCGCTGGAAGAGGATCTCCTCGATCAACGACTCGGTGTCGGTGGCGCCGTCATAGTCGGCCAGTCCCCAGGTATTGCGCACGATGTCGATCGCGCGGGTCGCATCACCTGTATTGCCGAGGCGGGCCTGGGCTTCGGCGTAGATCAGGATGAGCTCTTCATTTCGAATGAAGGGGATGGGGGCCGTGTTGCTCTCCCAGCGGTTGTCCTGGTATTCGCCGACGAGCAGATCGCCGTTGGCGTCCGATATCTCCGAGTTGGTGACCGGGTTTTGGGTACGTTTTATAAACTTCATCTCCACTCGCCGGTCGCCGGGCAGTGCATCTTCGATCATGGCCGGATGGGCAAGCAATATGGTGTTGGTACTGCGATCGAAAGGATAAAACAAGGGATTGTTGATGTCAGGTGATTCTCCGTAGACATGGGCGGGACCGATATTCATTTTGTCGGAACTAGTCTCGTCCACCTCCATATCCATAAAGGAAAGATCAAGCGCATCGAGGGCTCCCTGCCAGTCTTCGTCGTACAGCGCCAGGCGGGCGGCGATGGCGCGATTGACCTGCGCCAGACCTTGCGGCGTATTGAAGCCTGCCCAGCCGGTGGTCAGTTCAAAAGGCAGCGCGCTGCCGCCTTTGGTCAGGGCGTCGTAGCTCTGATCCATAATATCGCGAATGGCGCCCAGTGCCTCGGTACGCGAGAGGGTGGGACCGGGATTGAGCACCTCTTCCACATCGACGCGAATACCGTTGTCCCATTGCTGCATCAGGGGCCAGAGGAGCTGATACCCCTTAATCATTCGTCCGAAGCCCACGGTTGCGTTGGCCTCCTCGGTAGTGAGGTTGGTACTGTTCTGAGCCGCCTCGATAAGGACGTTGGCGGTTTTAACAGCAGCGTAGGGGGTAACGTAGGTGCCGGCAGAAGCGAAAAAGTCGGGATAGGTTTCCGAAATGACGGTACCCAGCCAATCTGTCTGAAAGCGCGGGTCGGAGCCGAAGTAGGGCCATACTTCCCGGCCGAAGGTGCCGAAAAGCTGGGTGGCATTGGTAAAGTAACCCCGGTGGCGGGCCTCCAGACCGGTGATCAGCACCTGCAGTTCCGCTTTGGATGCATTTTCGGAGACACTGCCCAGCGAGGGGTTGTTAGGATCGTTGACCTCGTCGATTTCGCAGGCGCTGAAGGTGAGCAGGCCCAGGACGAGCAAGGACAGATAAAATTGATTTATGATGGATTTCATGATTCGGTTATTTTGATGAAAACTTGTCGTCGCGCAATAAGCTGGCCGACAGTTTTAGAAGTCCAGTTTGACGTTAAAGAAAAAGCGGCGTGAGCTCGGGAAGGGTGTCACTTCGATGTTGCCGGAGATCGGCTGAGAACCGAAGTTGGATACTTCCGGGTCGTAGCTGCCGTAGTTCGTCCAGAGCAGGACGTTGTTGGCTGATACGCCAAAGCGAATACGCTCGATCAGCGAAGCTTCCAGCAGGCGGCTGGGGAGGGTGTAATACAAACCGATCTCCCGTAGCTTCAGGTAGCTGGTGGGCTGGACGTAGGTGCCTCCGTTGAAGCTGCCCACGCGCTGGCGACACGGATAGTTGCCTTCCGCGTCGGCGACGCAGTCGGGTGCCGTCCAGCCCAGGTCCCACAACAGTGCTGACAGGTTGATAGCGTCGCCGCCATTCTGCCAGTGCAGCAGGAAGTTAAGATCGAAATTACCCAGAAATTTAATCTCGTTGAGCCAGGACATTTGGAAATCCGGCTGGCGGTCGCCGTGGAGGGTGAAGTTGCTAGGCGTGCTCGGGTCCGCCGGCGTCCCCACGATGGCGGTCGGGGAAAAGCCCTCCGCGATCATATACGTACCGAGGGCCGGGCCGAAGCCGCCGACCGTTTGGGTAGGTATCTGCAGATCAGTAATCTCCGAGCGGTTTTGCCAGTAGAGCAGCTTGGTGAACCAGTTGAAGTTGTTGCTCCGCACCGGATTGATCCCCAGCGCCAGTTCAAAACCGCGGTTTTCCAGATCGGCGGCATTGGTAGCGATGGCCTGAATACCCGTCGATTCGGCGGGCGCCAGGTCGAGGATGAGGTCGCGCACCTGCTTGTTGTAGTAAGTGGCTTCCAGCGTGATGCGGTTCTGGAAGAAGCCGGCATCGAGGCCGAATTCAAGCTCGGCGGCGGTTTCCGGCACCAGGTTGGGATCGACGCCGCGGGTGGACACCTGGCCACCGAGTTTGCCGCCGATGAGCTGCGGCGTCAGTGATTCGAAGATCACGCCGAAATTGGGCAGGCCACCTGTTTCGCCGTAGGCGCTGCGCAATTTGAACTGGCTGACGGCGCCGATGTTCCAGAAGTCAAAGTTGTGCAGGTTGAGCGCCAGCGAAGCCTTTGGGAAGGCGTAGAACTTATTGGCGTCGACATTGAGAGTCGACTTGTCAAAGCGGACGCCTACCGAGGCGATGAGGCGATCCTGCCAGTTGAAGTCCTGCTGAGCGACCAGACCGAAATCGGTGACGCGTTCATTCAACTGTTGTTGTACCGACTGCACCTGGGCCCATTGCAGGTTGTCCTGTCCGCCGTTGAGGCCGCGGCCGCGGGTGAGGAGGAATTCGCGGTCCTGATCCAGCCGGACAGCCCCTACGGAGGTATTGGAGTTGATCTGACCAAAGTTGGTATTTAGCGTCAGGAACCCCTGGATGTTGGTATTGAGGGAACTCTGCCGCCCCCACATAGCGTCGCCGGGATTGGCGGAGGCGATTTGATGCTGCAGTATTTCCGGGAAATGGATGAGCGAGCGGCCGTCGAGGTAATCCACTCCACCGTTAATCTTCAGTTTGAGGAAGGTGTTGGTCGATCGCAGGATATCAAAATCGATGACCCCGGCCGTAATGAACCGGTCGACTTTTTGCAGGTTGGTGGCCAGATCGCGGATGGCGATCGGGTTGTCATTGAAATAGTCGTTGTCGGGGTAGTTCCCGGTGGCGTCGGGGAACAGGTTCGCGTAGGTCGGCACGTAAGCGATGTTGTAGCCGATGCTGCCGCCGGTATTGTTCTGGTTGCCGGTGAAGCTGCGGTCGTTGTTCGTCTTGACGTAGTTGGTATTGAGCGATACTTTGAGCCGGTCGGCGAGCCGGTGGTCGATATTAGCACGGACCGAGTAGCGATCGAAGCCGGATCCCTTGATGATGCCGTCTTCCACCTGAGCGCCCGTCGATACGAAGAATTGGGTTTTCTGGTTGCCGCCGTTGATACTTAGCTGCGTATTGGATAAAATAGGGGTTTCACCGTAAAAGAACTCTTCCCAGTCGGTAAACCGGTTTTGTTGTTCGGCCTCCCGGAATTTTTCCAGTTCGACGGCCTCGCGGTCGCCACTAAAGCGGGCCATCACCTTTTCTTCGGTCCAGGGACTGAAGCCAACGAAGTTTTGCCCTTTGGCAAATCCAATGTCCTGGCTGAGCGATACATTGGTTTTGCCGGCATTGCCGCGTTTGGTGGTGATGATGACAACTCCGGCGTTGGCGCGGGTGCCGTAGATGGCGGCTGCCGAGGGGCCTTTGAGGATCTCGATTTTTTCAATATCATCCGGATTGATATCCGCGATGCGGTTGGCGGCCTGGTCCTGGGTGTTGGCATTCTGGCCGCCGCTGGCCCCGCTGACCTGGGTCCAGCCGGTACGGATAGAGGAGTTATCGACGTACACGCCGTCGATGATGAACAGCGGCTGGGAAGAGCCGGCGCCGAGGGTGGAGATACCGCGCAGCTGCATATTGATGCCGCCGCCAGGGGCGCCGCTGTTGGCCGACATGTTGACGCCGGGGATTTTGCCAAAGAGGGCATTGTCGAGTGTCTGGGGGGCGGTTGTTCCGGTAAGTTCTTCCCCGGTCACACTGGTGACGGCGTTGCCGGAGTTTGCCCTTTTGACACCGGAGGCCAGTCCCGTGACGACGACTTCCTCCAGCTTGGCGATATCCTCGGAAAGGATGACATCAGCAACCGGCGCTCCTGCACTGACCTCTTGTTCCAGGGTCTTGAAGCCCGTATAGGAAAAGATCAGCGTGGCGCTGGGTTCATTGATCGACAGCGAATAGGTTCCGTCGATATCGGTGACGGTGCCCCGGGTGGTGCCTTTGAGAATGATCGATACGCCGATCAGAGGTTCCCCGGTGGGGTCGGTTACCGTTCCGGTGGCCGTAAACTGAGCCGATGCGGTGGCTGCCAGAAACAGCAGGCACAAAAGCATGAGGCAGCTTTTGGTAAAATACTTCATGTTCTAGTGAGTTTTAAGTAATTGATTTTGGCTTTATTTCCAATCCAATGGAATTCCAATAACAACAAAGGTTGCACTACTACAGAGCAATAGCGTACGGCAAAATCGTATACTATTCGATTTTGCTTGTCGGATCAACAGTGAAATAAAAATTGATATAGGCTGTCGAAGACAGAAGCTTTATGTGATAATATCCGCTTCCGGAAAATCGTGGGCTAAAACTATAAAAAAGTTTGTTCTGCGTTAGAATTTATTTTTGGCTAGTGGGGATTTGGTCTTTCACCAGACTAAAACAGCAGAATCGAAGCAGCGTAATTTTGTAAAACGGGGCAGGATAGGGGACAAAACGCAACAGCAAAACAGAATAACCGCAGAAGTAAGTGTGAAAAGTTAATAACAGTGAAAATTTGGGCTAGTGCCGGAGGCACTAGGCTCTGCACTAACCCGGGTAAAAGAACCGGCTGAAAATAACTTTTCTATTTCAGCCGGTTTCTTAGGTAACTTAATTTTTTTAGCATTTTGGGGAGGATTCAGCGACAATCATAATTCACTACTTCAGCCCTTGCTTAAACCGGTAAGGCTCCGCTTCGTAGATCATGTCGAAGATTTTTTCGAATACATCTTCCGCTTGCGGTTTGGTGTAGTAATCGCCATCTGAGCCGTAGGGAGGGCGATGGGCTTTGGCCGACAAGGTAGCCGGCCGGGAGTCGAGGAAGCGGTAGCCGCCTTGTTGTTCCAGGACCTGCCGCATCATAAAGGCGGTAGCCCCGCCGGGAACATCTTCGTCGAGGAAGAGGACGCGGTTGGTTTTTTTGAGGGATTCCACGATTTGATGTTCCAGGTCAAAAGGAAGTAGCGTTTGTACATCAATAAGTTCGACGCTGATGCTCCGTTTTTCCAGCAATTCGCAGGCCGTTTCCGCTACGCGTACGCAGGAGCCGTAGGTGACGAGGGTAATGTCTTTTCCGTTGCGCAGCACTTCCGGAGTCCCGAGGGGAACGGTGTATTCCCCTACATTATCAGGCATCCGTTCTTTGAGCCGGTAGCCGTTAAGGCATTCGATAATCAGCGCCGGATCGTCGCTTTGCAGCATCGTGTTATACATGCCTGCCGCCTGCACCATATTTCGGGGCACCAGGACGTACATGCCGCGGAGGGCGTTGAGTATCATACCCAGGGGGGAGCCGGCGTGCCAGATACCTTCCAGCCGGTGGCCGCGGGTGCGGATGATGGCCGGCGCCTTTTGCTGTCCGTTACTACGCCAGTGCAGGGTGGCCAGGTCATCCATGAGGGGTTCCAGGCCGTAAATAAGGTAATCGAGGTATTGAATTTCGGCGATGGGACGCAAGCCTCGCATAGCCATTCCGATGGCCTGGCCCATGATGCTCCACTCGCGGATACCCGTGTCGAAAATGCGCGATTCGCCGTATTTTTTCTGAAGGCCTGCAAAACCCTGGTTGACATCTCCTATGTATCCCACATCTTCGCCGAAAGCGTGTAGCCGTTCATCCCGTTCGAAGGCCTTGTCAAAGAAGGTATTTAGAATTTCGTAACCGTTTTTAACAGGCGACTTTTCGCTGAATTGCGGACGCACGACGGGCACGCGCAAGGCGCTGCCCTCATTATCGGCATGGAGATGAGTGCCGTAGTATTGATTCATAAGGCGTTGCACTTTCTCGATCCAGGCCTGCAGGTCTTCACGCGCGGGCGTCTCTGTGTCGAGCAATGCGTAAGACATGCGGCGGGCGTTGCGCAGGGCGTCGCTGAGGTGCGGATGCATGAAGCTTTTGAGTTCACGGCGCAGTTCGTCGACTTCGCGATGTCCTTCGGGAAGTTGCTGGTAAACGGCTTCGAGATCCTTAATGCGCTGCCTGGTAGGTTGGAGGTAAGCCTTCCAGGCGCGATCGCGGCATTCTTTTACATACTTTTTAGCCTTCTTTCGAATATCCTGGGTATCGGCCTCAGTGGCGATGCCTTCATCGATCATCCATTTTTCCATCCGCAACAGGCAATCGTGTTGTTTTTCCCAGGCGAGGCGTCCCTTGGATTTATAGCGTTCGTGAGAGCCGGAGGTGGAATGCCCCTGCGGCTGGGTGAGTTCCTGCACGTGAATCAGGGCCGGTTTGTGGGTTTGGCGCATGTGCTCGATAGCTTCCAGGTAAGTGCGCACCAGTTCCGGATAGTCCCAGCCCTTGACGGTATATATTTGGATGCCTTCTCCATCCCGATCGTCTTCAAAACCGCGCAGAACCTCGGAGATATTTCCTTTTGCTGTTTGGTATTCGACCGGCACGGAGATACCGTAGCCGTCATCCCATACGGAAATGGCCAGTGGGGTTTGCATGACGGCGGCGGCGTTGACCGTTTCCCAGAAGATACCTTCGGAGGTGCTGGCGTCGCCGATGGTACAGAAACAGACTTCCTTGCCCTGCTCGGAAAAGAGGTTGTCTTCGGGAAGTTCGTCGTAGGCGCGGTATTTTTTGGAAGCCAGGGCCAGCCCCAGGGAGCGGGCCATTTGGCCGGCCGTGCTGGAAACATCGGCAGAAATGTTGTAGCGTTCGCGGTGATTAAGCCACTTGCCGTTTTGATCGATGAGCGGGGTAGCGAAGTGGCTGTTCATTTGCCGCCCGCCGGAGAAAGGGTCATTTTTTGCATCGGCGTACAGTTGGGCGAAGAATGCTTCTACGGTAGAGAGACCGAGTGCAAACATGAGCGTCTGATCCCGGTAATACCCCGACCGGAAGTCTCCCTTGCGGAAAGCTTTGGCCATGGCGACTTGTGGTACTTCCTTGCCGTCACCGATGATGCCGAATTTGGCTTTTCCGGTAAGCACCTCCTTGCGCGCCAGAAGGCTGGCTTCCCGGCTGATACAGCAAATTTCGAAGTCCTTGAGTATGGTTTCCTTATCAAGGGGTAAATCTGGAATAATGGTTTCTTTTGAGTTAACCGTTGTCGCTTCGTTGGCAATTGAATTATCTAGCATAGTTCGTGCCGTTAATCTGGTTAAGGTTTGGTAGGGAATAGTTGCTACAGCTGAGTTTTCCGGATGCAATGGTGCATCCGGGGGGTAAAAACTGTCCGACTTGTCAATGAATCTTTTCGGAAGGCAGCTTGACTGCTTTTCCGGCAGCAGCAGAATTTAATTTTAAAAAGGGCCTAAATTCTCCGGCGAAAATACAAAAAAAATGCGAATGCCCTTTGTTAAGAAATACAATTAATTTTGCTAATTGTTTGCTGGAGGCTCGTCATGAACTTGTGGGAGTGCGTATTTTTCGATTCCGCGGCTATCCTGCCAGATATCTGCCAAGAGGGAAAAAGCAGAACCTTTTATGCATTTGGTTTAACGTAACTTTAACCAATTAGGAAAGGCAAAACTTTTTTTTTGCAGGCATTTAGTATATTTTTGTATCTGAATCTTAGTAAACCAAAATTTCGATTCGAAATGAAGAAGATATTCGCTGTTCTCGTGTTCGTAGTAAGTTTCGCCGCCTTTTCTTTCGCCCAGGAATCCAAAGTGGAGGCTACGGTAGCAAAAGCGCAGGAAGCCGGTCCGGTCATGGAATTTGAAGCCACCACCGTCGACTACGGCTCCATTGAGCAAGGCGCCGATCCTTATCGCGTTTTCAAATTTAAAAATACCGGTGAAGAACCGCTGGTCATTAAGCATGCCAAAGGGAGCTGCGGATGTACCGTGCCTACTTATCCCAAAGAGCCGATCTTGCCGGGCGAAACGGGAGAAATCAAAGTCCGCTACGATACGAATCGTGTTGGCCCTTTCAACAAAACGGTTACCCTGACGACCAATGCCGTCGATGAGCGCATGACCCTAATCATTAAAGGAAAAGTAGAAAAGAAAGCACCGGAACCCTCCGGGCTGCCCGCTAAAGAAGGCACCCCCTTCGGCGGTGGCAACTGATAAGCCATTTCATGCTTGAAATAGTATGGTCTTAAAAGCCCCGGAAAACACTTCCGGGGCTTTTTTGTTTCCCTACCTTTAATAGGGCAAAAACAGCGGGCGGGTTGCGAAGAAAATGGCACTATGCAAAAAAAACCCTTGCTTACAAGAAGCAAGGGTCTCTAACCCAAACAAATAAACACAAAAACTACTTTTTAGATAACACAATAATAACCCCTTTTCGCCTAAAAGACAATTGTTTCAAATATTTTTTTTCCTGAAAAAGATAAATCCTTGAACTTTTGTCCAATTATAGCTTTCCCCGTTCATATTGAGTTATAGAATTAATATTCGCTTAACATTGCCGGCTGTTTAGGCCGGAAAAAAACGTTTTTAAATGCTCTTAGTGATTTCTCCTGCGAAAACACTTGATTACTCCGATCCAGATTTTACTGATCATTCCCAGCCTCGCCTGCTGGACAAAAGTGAACGCCTGATAGAGATATTGCGCAAAAAAACGGTCCCGGACCTTCAAAAACTGATGAGCATCAGCGAAGAACTGGCTGTACTTAATGCCGAGCGCTATGCCGATTACGAACAGCCCTTTTCGCTCGATAACGCCAAACAATCCCTTCTGGCCTTCAAAGGCGATGTTTATCAAGGACTGCAAGCGGAAGACTTCAGTGAGGAAGAACTTTCCTTTGCCCAGGATCACTTGCGCATCCTCTCCGGGCTCTACGGTGTACTTCGCCCACTGGACCTCATGCAGCCCTACCGGCTGGAAATGGGAACCCGCCTGCAAAACGTTTACGGCAAAAATCTCTACGAATTCTGGGGGGATACTATTACCGAAGTACTTAACCGGGACCTGCAACAGCTGGAACACCGGGCACTGGTCAACCTGGCATCCAGGGAATATTTCAAATCAATCGATACGAACCGGTTAGAGGGTGACTTATACCATGTCGATTTCAAGGAAAAACGCGACGACGGTCAGTATCGCATCATCGCCGTCTACGCTAAAAAAGCCAGGGGAATGATGTGTCGTTACGCCATTAAAAACGGCCTGACGAACCCCGGGGAACTCCGCAACTTCAATAAGGAGGGATATACCTTTAACGAAGAGCTGTCCAAGGAACAGCACTTTGTATTTACCAGATAAACGTTTTTCCAGGGCCAGTTTCTCGCATCGGACAAAAACTTCGACATGCAGACACTTTCATCGTTCGGTCAGGCGATAATAGTCGCGCATGGTCGTTAGGAAAGAGATCTGGTCCTGTTTATCGTCGAAGAGGGGAACGAAATTCCCTTCTTTGTCGAGTAGCAGCAGCTGATGCTTTTCCTGCAGACTCTGGTAGAGCTGCTGCGCAAAGCGATGCTGGTCGGTCCAGTCGGCGCTCTGCAGCAAGTACCGGCCGCTGTCCCGGGTGTTTTGCCACTCGACCTGCAGCGTATCCGGAATGCCTCCGCGGTAATCGTTGGGACGAATGAGCAGGTACGCTTCATCTTGCATCCAGTTGTCAACGATGACCGGATAGAGAATAGGGCGTCGATCGGTTTCGGAAAAGCGTCTGAATTTATAAAGGTCGATACGCGTATCCGGCTCTGTGGTCATCTCATAGTGAATACTGCGTATATTCTTAAAATAGAGGTGCGAAGGAGCAGTGGTCCGAAAGAGGGACGCGCCCTCCGGCTGCACCGGATCGTTTTTGTTGCCGTTACAGGAAAGCAGCAGGAACAGAAGAATTAAAACAGAAAGGTTTTTCATAAATTTGAGGATGTCAAAATATCAGGGTAACAAGATGCGCCAATTAAAGTTTGCCGGACTCCTGCTCCTGCTGGTAGCAGGGATAATTTCTTTCAATACCCACCACCCGCTCGGAAGTTCTCTACCTGCAATGGGAAAGCTGCTTAATCCTTTTACCGGGTTTTGGCAGAATGCCGAAGCGGCCGGGCCTGGTGAAGATTACGTATTAATACTGGAGGGGCTGGAGCAAGAGGTGGAAGTGATTTTCGACGAGCGGATGGTGCCACATATCTTCGCTCAGGATATTAACGATGCCGCCTTTGCTCAGGGATATATCACGGCCATGCATCGCCTCTGGCAAATGGATATTTCGGTGCGCTCCATCAGCGGTCGTCTTTCTGAAGTGCTCGGCGAGCAGACCCTGGAGTACGACCGGCGGCAACGGCGGCTGGGCTTTATGCAGGCTGGGAAAAATGCATTGAAGGGCTGGAACCGCAACCCTGGAGAGCTGGCCATGATCCAGGCCTATGCCGAGGGCGTGAATGCCTATGTGGCCACTTTATCCCCCGCCGATTACCCGGTTGAGTACAAGCTTTTGGGATACGCTCCCGAAACCTGGACACCGCTGCACTCCGCGCTGTTTTTCAAAAACATGGCCTATACGCTTTGTTTTCGCCACGATGACCTCGGCGCCAGTAACATGCGCGCCGTTTTCGGGGAAGAGTTGTTCGGTTTCCTTTACCCGGAATATATGCCGGGACAATCGCCGGTGATTCCGGAAGAAGTGGCCTGGAGTTTCGACACCATCGCGATCAACCCCCCGATGCCGGCTACTTTGGTCGGCCAGGCGCTGCCCTATGAGGGGTTGCCTCAGCCGCCGCCCTATGTGGGGAGTAATAACTGGGCAGTGTCGGGAAGTAAAACCGCCTCGGGCAATCCGATACTCTCTAATGATCCTCACCTGCGACTGACCTTGCCTTCCATCTGGTACGAAATACAAATACAAACACCGGAAATGAATGCCTACGGAGTCTCCCTTCCCGGGGTCCCGGGGATCATTATCGGATTCAATGAGCATATTACCTGGGGCATGACCAATGTGGGGCAGGACGTACTGGACTGGTACGCGCTGACCTGGCTCAATGAGGAGAAAACCCGCTACCTGATCGATGATCAGCCGCAGGAGATACAAATCGTTCGCGATACGATTACTGTTCGCGGACAGACGGAACCGGTCGTGGAAGAAACCAAATACACCGAATGGGGCCCCGTGGTTTATGAATCTGCCGACCAACCTTACCGCGATTTTGCTTTGCGCTGGATTGCCCACGACGTACCCGAAAAAAAATCATTCTACGAACTCGGTGCATTCTATCGCCTGATGAAGGCCCGCAACCACGCCGATTACGAAGCAGCCTTACACGGGTATGAAAGCCCGGCTCAGAACTTTGCTTTCGCCAGTCGCGAGGGCGATATCGCTTTACGGGTCAACGGAAAGTTTCCGCTTAAACGACGAACCCAGGGCCGTTTTATGCAGGATGGAAGCCTTTCGGCAAATGGATGGCAGGGGTTTATCCCTATGGATCAGATTCCACAGGTGAAAAATCCGGAGCGTGGCTTCGTGTCTTCCGCCAACCAGCACTCCACTGCACCCTCCTATCCTTATTATTACAACGGCTCCTTCGATGAATACCGGGGACGGTATATTAACCGCCGCCTTGCAGAAATGGATAGTATTACTGTCGAAGATATGATGGCGCTGCAGCAGGACAACTTCAGCCTGCTACCGGAGGAGGCCGCCCCTGTACTTTTGCGTTATATCGACAGCCTGAAACTGAATGAAGCAGAACGGCGAGTGGCGGAGGTCTTGCGCAACTGGGATTATCGTTTTGAACAGGAAGCCGTCGCCCCGGTCTATTTCCAGGCGCTATTAGATTCTGTGTACCGCCATACTTTTGACGAACACTTCGCCCTGCAGGACAGCATGGAGGTGGTGATGCCCGATAACTGGCGACTGGTGGATATGCTGCAGCAGTATTCCACCCACTCCCTGTTCGATCACCGGATGACCAGTGAACGGGAAAACGCCTTGGATATCGTGCAACGGGCCCTCCGTGAGGTGGCTGTACTAACCTCGGAAGGGGGGGACCTGGCCGGTCAATCCTGGAGCACTTTTAAAAATACCAATATCCAGCACCTGGGGCGCATCGCTGCTTTCTCTTCCGGCTACGTACCTTCCGGGGGCTATAAGGAGGCCCCTAATGCCATTACCAGGGGTAATGGTCCCTCCTGGCGCATGGTGGTGGAAATGGGAGAGGAAGTAAAAGCATACGGCGTATATCCCGGCGGCCAGTCGGGAAACCCGGGAAGCCCTTATTATGATAATGCCCTCGATGACTGGGCGGCGGGCAACTACAACCGCTTATTCCTCATGAATAACCCTGCCGACACCCGTCAGCCTTCCCTTTTTTCCGTTACCATGAGAAAAAAGTGATCCGCTTCCGGCAAACGGCTCCGAAACCCGGTCTTTGTTGAAAACTGAAATGATAACGCTATGCGCTTTATATTTCTTTTCCTGAGTATTATAGTGACCGCTGCTTTTGCTCAGCAGGTACTGCCCTGGTTTTCCCTGCCTGTCATCGCCCTGGGTATGGGCTGGCTTTTTCGGGTGGGCGCAGGACAGAGCTTCCTGGCGGGTTTTCTGGCCGGTTTACTGCTGTGGGGCGGGTATGCCTGGTTTCTGAATAACCTGAACGACGGGCTGCTCGCCGGCAGAACAGGTCAGCTTTTTGGAGGGTTAAGCGCCCCTGCTATGGTGATGGTTACGGGCCTCTTCGCCGGTCTTTTTGCCGGCCTCGGCGCCCTGACCGGCGCACTGGTGCGCCGGCTTTGAAACGCTTAGAGCATGTTTAAAATTTCATCCTTCGGCCCCGAACGGCGTCTTTTGCTCCCCGGCTGCGGCTTTTTTTGGACAATAGCGCTGCCATTTTCCTTAAAAATCCTTTGTCCGGAGACAAAATCCATCCGTTTGGAACTCGAAAACGAAGTTTAAACATGCTCTGAGCAAGCAGTGGGCCATGATCGAAATTTTTTCCCGCCTCCAGGGCTATAAAAGGCAGGCTTGTGCTTTGTGAACATATTTCTTTTCTTTGAAACCCTCGACGCGAGAAATGTGTTGCTTAATAAACGAAGTACTGCTGATTGCTGAACATCTTAAGGGAAGGCCTCAATCAAAATTTTTTTCAATGTATACGGATGAGAACAAGTACAGGGAAGCCAAAAAGCGAATGAAGATAAAACAGGAGTTTTACCGGCATTTGGGGACTTACTTTGTCATGAGCTTGTTCTTTTTTCTCCTGAATGCCGTAACTTCATTTGGTAACTGGTGGTTTTACTGGCCTATGCTCGGCTGGGGATTGGCGGTACTTTTCCACTATGTGGATGTGTTCGGCATTCCCGGGGTGCAGCCCATGAGCTCAGAGTGGGAAGAGCGTCAGATTCGCGAAGAGATGAAACGACTGGAAACTGAAGAAGGCACCCGTGGCAGGCATTTTAGAAAGGAGGGAGAAGAGCGCCTGGAACTGCGCCCCCTGCAGCGTAAAGAACCTCCTGCGCTTCGCGGGCGGGAGGACGAAAAAAATGGAGGCCGGAGCTGGGATGAATCCGAACTGGTATAAAACTTTATACAACTTCACAAGCACTATCCGGAAAGCTTCGAAGAAAACCGGGAAAAATCCCCTCTTCAAAATGCTAAATAACTTAATACACAGTGTACTCTAGTGCGCCGGGCAGTGGTGGAGTCACCAATCTATCTTAAATACCAGCCCCGCACTTAGTTGATTGGCCTTGCCGATGTTAGCTCCACCGAGAAACCGAGCTGCGTTGAGCACCACTCCAGTAGAAGGCGTAAAAGCATAGTAGATCGTCGCTCCAAGCCGTTGCCACCGGGAGCCGTTACCGGCAGAAATCTGCACATCCGTTCCCGGATTAAAAGTATGATAAAACTCCAGCCAACCATCTACGTACCATTTTCGCCCGCCCCATCCTACTCGGAATAAGGCGGGAACAGCAACCAGCGCCGAAGGAATGAGGCGAAAGTCAAGACCGGTTTTAAACAGCACGAAAACACCGGAATTCCACTGAAACTGGGTTAGTATGCGCGACTGAAAAGTAGTCGCTCTGATACCGATGGGATTTTCGGTGTCCACCGGATAAGCAGAGATGGGAGAGCTGAGCCCTACTGAGGTAATAAAAGTGGATTGTCCGTTTCGCCGCTGCCGGTAATGATTGCGGTATTTGAGTAGAAGGGTTGCATCCTGCAAGCCGCGGTTGATCTGATCAATCCATTTATAGGGAAGGGTCAGTATCAGGCCCAGGCTGTCGGAAAAGCCGTGTTCGAGAAATAAGTTGGCCGATCGCGTCGTCGTAGGAGCATTCTCCAATTCATTGCCGAAGTAATACTGATCGAAGTGCTCATAGGTGTAATTGACGGCGATATCCGTGTGTTTCCCGCCCGGCATAAATCCACTGACTGGTCCTTGCGCCGGGAGCCTCAGCAGGTACAGAACCGCAAAAGCAAAAATCAAGAGAAAGGTACGCATGCCTGTTGTCAGCTTATTGATGTTCGGAAATATACGGACGTTTACCGGGTTGCACTTGTCGGGCATCAAACATTACAGTCAGGTACTGTTGTTCTTTCCCGGGACGCTACTTCGGAAAATACCCGGTTTGGCTTTCGGGCTTTTAATGATAAAACAAAAAATTGCTCTATATTTGAGCCCGTTTCAATAAAGAAGATCTAACCTTGTCAGATAGCATCGTCATCATACCTACCTACAACGAACGGGGGAATATCGTCCGGATAGTGGAAACCGTCTTTGGATTGGAGAAAGACTTTCATCTGCTGGTCGTCGATGACGGTAGTCCTGATGGAACCGCCCAGCTCGTAAAGGAGATGCAGGAAGAGTATCGGGAGCGGCTCTTCCTCATCGAACGCAAAGGGAAACTCGGGCTGGGGACTGCTTACATCACTGGTTTTCGCTGGGGCCTTCAGCGTTCCTATGAATATTTCTTCGAAATGGATGCGGACTTCTCCCACAATCCTTATGATTTGCTGCGCCTGCACAAGGCCTGCTCGGAAGGAGACGCCGATGTGGCGGTGGGCTCGCGTTATGCGCGCGGCGGCCGGCTGGAGAACTGGCCTTACGACCGGATTATGCTTTCCTACGGCGCTTCTCTCTACGTACGCATCATCACCTGGATGCCCGTCAAGGATCCCACCGCCGGCTTTATCTGTTACCGCCGCCGTGTGCTGGAAACCATCGATCTGGATAAAATAACCTTTGTCGGCTATGCCTTTCAAATCGAAATGAAATTTGCTTCCTATCTCCTCGGGTTTCATATCGTCGAAATACCGATTACTTTCACCGATCGCGTGGAGGGCACTTCTAAAATGTCTAAAGGTATTGTTAAAGAGGCCGTCTGGGGCGTTATACAAATGCGCCTGCGCAGCTTTTTCTTCACTTACGCCCTGGAAAGGGCAGGAGCATAAAAAGTATTTCCGGCGCCGGTAATATCCCCCTGGTAGAAATCTCGAGCGCTTTATCGCGGCTTCTGTACTCCTCCTTATTCTTATTGTGCGCTCCATCCGTTGCCACTGTCTGGATGAGTCTTTTTACAGGCAGACCTCGCCGTAAACTGCCCGGGGAAGGCATGAGTCAATTCCGTTTTTACACTGTTGAACCGGGTTTTTGTGAAGAGCTCCCCGAACTCCGGTCTTTTTCTCCCACTCCTTACCACTTTTCCTAACTTCCTTTTTCTGTCCGAGTGTTGCCAGATAATGCATATTTTGTCATTTATTTGATTAAATAACAGCGTTACAGGGTGTCATATTTGAAAAAGAATAAGAAAAAGAATAAAAAAAGTGGGTAAAAGTGGTAAAATGTGTCAATAGTTTATATTTTTGGATAAACAAAAGTGGTAAAAAGTGTCCATCCAGCTTCTCGGAGAATTTGATTGCAAGATAGACGCCAAGGGGCGCATGCGGATGCCGAGTGGTCTGATCAACCAGCTGGGGGAACGGGAAAAGTACACTTTTGTGATCAACCGGGGTTTTGAGAAATGTCTCATGTTGTATCCCCTTGAAGTTTGGGACCGGATCACTGCCGAGATCAATCAGCTGAATCTGTACAATAAGAAAAACCGCAATTTCGTGCGGTATTTCTATCGCGGCGCCCACGAGGTCACCCTCGACAGCGCCGACCGGATCCTGCTGACGAAACGGCTGGTAGAATACGCCGGTATTGACAAGGACGTCATCCTGATGGCTTATAACGACCGGATTGAAATCTGGGCGAAAGACGAGTACGACAGTATGCTCGATGAAGAGCCCGATGATTTCTCGGACCTGGCCGAAGATGTGCTGGGCAAAATGAACGGGAATCCCGAATTATGATGGCGTATCACCAACCGGTAATGGCGCGGGAATGCATGGATGGCCTGGCTATTCAACAAGGCGGCACCTACGTGGATGCGACCTTTGGAGGCGGCGGTCATTCGAAGCGCATACTCGAACATCTGGGAGAAAAAGGTCGCCTCATCGCATTTGATCAGGATGAGGACGCGGCTGAAAATGCGCCGGAGGATCCGCGATTAACCTTTGTTCCGCACAATTTTCGCTTTCTCAAGCGGTTCTTAAAATTGTACGGGACCAAGGAGGTCGACGGCATACTGGCCGATCTGGGCGTCTCCTCTCATCAGCTCGACGAAGCAGTACGAGGTTTCTCCTATCGCTTCGATGCCGATCTGGACATGAGGATGAACCAGCAACAGGAGCAAACGGCCGCCAGAATCGTCAACACCTATTCCGAAGAGGCCCTACAGCGCCTCTTCAGCGAATATGGCGAAGTGCGTAACGCAAAAACCTTAGCCAGGCGCTTGGTAGAGGAGCGGCAAAACCGCTCTGTTCAGACTATCGGCAACTTATTGTCGGTGATCGACCCGGTTATACGGGGAAAACGGGAGCGCTATCTGGCGCAGCTATTTCAGGCGCTGCGCATCGAAGTCAACGACGAAATGGGCGCGCTGGCCGATTTTCTGGAGCAAAGCATGGAGCTGCTCAAACCCGGCGGCCGGCTGGTCGTGCTTGCCTATCATTCGATTGAAGACCGGATGGTGAAGAACTTCCTCAAAACGGGTAACGTGCAGGGGAAGCCCCGGCGGGACTTTTACGGCAATATCTTTCGTCCCTTCCGCCTGATCGTGAAAGGGGAAAAACCCACACCGGAGGAAGTTGCCGAAAATCCACGTGCGCGAAGTGCGCGACTGCGCGTGGGCGAGCGAACAGAATCCGATTTCAAAGAGGAGGAAGAGGGACTGAATATGTATTAAAGGAGTCGCATTGATCGGTTAAAATTTTTATGGAACTTGTGGCTTTAAAGAAAAAAAACTATACCATGGCCAAAAAACGCAGTGCATTCAATCTGAGTAACCTGACTTTGGAACTCGTTCTGAAGAACCTGCCGTTTTTTTTGTTCCTCGGCTTCCTGGCCACGGTCTATATCGCCAGTGCTCATTACGCCGAACGGAATGTGCGGCAGATTCAAATGATGCAAAAAGAACTAAAAGAACTGCGGTGGTATTACATGTCTCTGCAGGCAGAAAATATGTACAACAGTAAGCGTTCGGAAATAGCGGACCGCGTTCGCGAAGAAGGACTGCGGTCCTTCGGACAAAGTCCAAAAATCATTGTAGTTCCGGAAGAAGAATAAACGCTGCTGCCGTCGTCCGTCACAGTAAAAAACCTGAGATAAGGCTTGCTTTACTGTCTGCTTATCAAGCTGTTAAGTAATTCTGGTCAGGAGATCAGCCTGAAAAGGCCTCCTGCGATTTTGAGAATAAGTAAGTGCAATTCGGGGAGCAATTTTCTGCTTTAACGTCTTGGCTTACCACGCGGTAAAATAATCACTTTTGTAATGGATATTAAGAACGAGGTACTATACCGGGTATACTTTCTGCTCTTTGGAGTGGTCGTTCCCCTGTCCATTATTCTGGTCTATCGTACCGTATATATCAGCTACTGGGAAGGCGAAAAGTGGCGTCAGAAAGGAGAAAACCTGTATGTTGATTACCGGCCGGTAGAAGCCGAGCGCGGCAATATCCTCTCAGAAGACGGGAGCCTTCTCGCTACTTCTATTCCCTTTTTCGATATCTATATGGATCCGAATTCGACAGGTATGTCGGAGGAGGATTTTATGAATAACCTGGACTCACTGTCCTGGTGTATCGCCCACTACGTCGATAATACCTTTACCCCGGGCGGTTTCCGGCAATACTTGCTGGAACAACGGGAATCCGGGGCCCGCTACCTACCGATCAAGCGAAAAGTTTCCTATTCGGAAAAGCGCTTCATCGAGCAGTTTCCGCTGTTCAACCTGGGCCGGATGCGGGGCGGTTTTATCGCGCGCAAGCGGAGTGAACGTAAGCGTCCCTTCGGGTTGCTGGCCCAACGCACAATCGGCTACGTTCGCGACGGCGCCAAACCCGTAGGCCTGGAAGGGTATTTTGACGAGGTGCTGGGGGGACATCCCGGTCAGCAGCTGATGGTGCAGGTAGACCGTCCCAATGACATCTGGGTGCCGGTCAATGATCTTACCGAAGTGGAACCGCAAAGCGGAGACGATATCGTGACAACGATCGATGTCAACCTGCAGGATATCACCGAGGAGGCGCTCTTACGCGGCATGAATTATCACGACGCAGAATGGGGTACGGCCATCCTGATGGAAGTGGAAACCGGTGCTGTCCGGGCTATTTCCAACCTGGGCCGAACGAATGACGGATGGTGGGAAACCTACAACCACGCTATCGGCTCTGCCATTGAACCGGGATCCATTTTCAAGCTGGCCTCCATCATGGCGCTGCTGGAAGATGAATATGTCGACCTGGATGACTCGGTGGATATAGAAAATGGAGAAACAGCTTTCTACGATGAGGTGATGATCGATGCCTCTCCTTACAGCAGCAAGCTGGACACCATCTCGGTGCAGCACGCCTTCAAAATATCTTCCAATGTCGGCATCGCCAAATTGGTCACCCGTTACTACAACGAAGCTACGGAGGCCAATGAGAACCAGGGCGCAGCCCGGTTTATCCAACGCCTGCGGGATTTTAACCTGCACCTGCCGACGGGAATCGAAATAGAAGGGGAAGCCAGTCCTTATATAAAGGAGGCCTACAGCGAAGAAGATCAATGGAGCGGCACCACCCTGCCGTGGATGTCTATCGGCTATGAGGTGAAGATCACCCCCCTGCAACTGCTTGCGTTCTACAATGCGGTGGCGAACAATGGGGAAATGATGAAACCCTTCCTCGTTAAGGAGATCCAGCGTTTTGGTATGCCGCTAAGGCAGTTCAAGCCTACAGTGATTAAAAGAAGAATCGCCAAGCCGAAAACAATCGCCCGCGCCCAAATTTTGCTCGAAAAAGTTGTGGAGGATGGGACGGCCTACAAACTCAATACCGATCGCTACGATTTTGCCGGTAAAACCGGTACGGCGCAGATCAACTATCGCCGCGGACGGTCCGGAACCCGCATCGGCGGGCACCAGGCGGCCTTCGTCGGGTATTTTCCGGCTCACAAACCGGTGTACTCCTGCATCGTTATAATTAATGACCCGAATAAAAACGGTATCTACGGCTCCGATGTCGCAGGCCCCATTTTCCGGGAAATTGCGGATAAAGCCTTCGATAGCAAATTGCATCTGCACCAACCTTTTAACAAAAAAGCCAAACCTCCCCTGGCGGGAGGAGAACTGCCGACCTACGATGTGGGGGAAAGAAGGGATATACAGCAGGTGCTGCAGTACCTGGATATACCTTACCACGGATCTTCGGAAAGCGATTTCGCCGTCCTGATAGCACAGGCCGACAGCCTGGTAGTCCAATCCAGGAGTATGGCGGAAAAGCGCGTTCCCAGCGTCGTCGGTATGGGCCTGCGCGATGCCTTATACGTCTTGGAAAACAAAGGCCTGCGCGTCGAAATATCCGGCGTCGGCAAAGTGAAACGGCAATCGCTCAAACCCGGAACCCGGATCCGTGGCCAGGTGATCAAGCTGTATCTGGGTTGAAAACAGATAAACGGAAAAGGGAAACTGAAAAGCATCCCCTGAAACCATGAGACCTCGCCGTAGCTAGGCGAGTGAAGTAGGAAACCATGACACTCAAATATATACTACAGAATATTCGCCCGGAGCAGGTGCTGGGAAGTCTGGATCTTGAAATAAACCGGATCGACTTTGATTCCAGAACCGTTCAGCCCGGCAGCGTTTTCGTCGCTGTCAGGGGGACGCAAACCGACGGGCATCAGTTCATTGACAATGCGATTAAAAACGGCGCCCACGCCGTAGTGGCGGAAGAATTGCCGGGCGACCGGCCCGAAGGGATCGTCTTCATTGAAGTAAGGGACAGTGCAGTGGCGCTCGGCAGGATGGCCGACAGTTTCTTCGGCCGGCCATCGCAGCAACTGCAACTTGTCGGCGTGACCGGTACTAACGGTAAAACCACGACGGTCACCCTGATGCACGAATTGCTTCAGGAAATGGGCTACAAGGCAGGCCTGCTTTCCACCATCCAAAACCGGATTGGAGAAAAACGCCTGGCTGCAACACATACGACGCCCGACGCCTTGTCCATCAATCAGCTGCTGGCCGACATGGTTAAGGCAGGATGCAGCTACGCCTTTATGGAGGTGAGCTCGCACGCAATTGATCAGCGGCGCATCGCCGGCTTGCATTTTACCGGCGCCGTTTTCACTAATATATCTCACGATCACCTGGACTATCACCGGACTTTTAAGGCCTACATAGAGGCGAAGAAAAAGCTGTTCGATCAGCTTCCCGCCTCGGCCTTTGCCCTGACTAACATCGATGATAAACGTGGCGAGGTGATGGTGCAAAATACGCAGGCCCGCGTCAAGCGCTACAGCCTGCGACAGATGGCGGATTTTAAAGCTAAGATCGTTGAAAACAGCCTGACGGGACTGCATCTTGAAATTGATGATACGGAAGTCTTCACCCGGCTGATCGGTGAATTCAACGCTTACAACCTGCTGGCCGCATACGCCACCGGCATACTGCTCGGTCAGGACCCGATGGAAATACTCACGGCGCTCAGCAAGATCAAAGCTGCCGAAGGGCGCTTCGACTATATCGTCGATCAGCAGCGACGCGTGACGGGTATCGTGGATTATGCCCACACCCCCGATGCCCTGGAGAAGGTGCTCAGCACCATCCACCGGGTGAAAGCCGGTGAAGGACGCATCATCACGATCATCGGTTGCGGCGGAGACCGCGATAAGGCTAAACGGCCGAAAATGGCGGAGGTCGCCTGCAACTATAGCGATCAGGTTATTCTGACCTCCGATAACCCGCGCACCGAAGACCCCGACGCGATTATCCGCGACATGGAAAGCGGGGTGCCGCCCTTCGCCGTACAACGGGTGCTGTCTCTCACCCGGCGCGAACAGGCTATACGAGCAGCCTGCCGCATGGCCCGGCACGGCGATGTAGTGCTGGTAGCCGGAAAAGGCCACGAGAAATACCAGGAGATCAATGGGGTCAGACACCCCTTCGATGATAAGGAGATTCTGAAAGCAGAATTGTCCTGAGGAATATTGCATCACTGAGCAATGAGCTAATTATTTTACCGCAATCATTCTCAGATTGATTTGAGCAGTTTTCAGGGGCGTTTTCGCCCCTGATCACTGTATTCGGTGGTCCCATCACAGCAAGCTGATTATTCACTGCTGGGAACTCGGAAATTTTTTCTTTTTTTGGGCCAAATGGTACACAAGGCGAAAAAGTGTTGTTTAGGCAATGTTTTCCTGCCGCGTGTCCAAATTGGTGACCTGATAATTCCGAAAGCATGCTATTAGAACTCGTAGATTGGCTCTACCGCAATTTTCCTGAAACCCCCGGCCTGGGATTGTTTAATTACATCTCTTTTCGCGCCGGTGTGGCGGTGATTCTCTCCCTGATCATTTCCCTGGTCTTCGGAGGACGTATCATCCGCTTTTTGAAAAGATTGCAAATTGGAGAAACGGTTCGCGACTTAGGACTGGAAGGACAGAAGAAAAAGGAAGGTACGCCCACGATGGGCGGCGTGATTATCATCATGGCCATCCTCGTTCCCTGTCTGCTCATGGCGAACCTCAGCAATGTTTACGTGATCACCATGATCATCGCTACGGCCTGGATGGCTATCATCGGGTTTCTCGATGATTATATAAAGGTGTTCCGAAAAAACAAAAAAGGCCTGAAAGGATGGTTTAAAGTGCTGGGGCAGGTCGGCCTGGGCTTGCTCATCGCGATTGCGGTCATCACCAGTGAAGAGGTAGTGGTCAGAATGGAAACCGAAACCGCTGCTGAGATCGGCCTGGGCGAAAAAGATCGCGTGGGCGAAATCATCGAAGTGGTGAACCCCGACGGCAGTATTACCGAAAAAGGGGATTATAAGACGAACCTGACCAACGTTCCGTTCGTGAAAGGCAACCGCCTGGATTATGCCTGGCTGTTGCCGGTCAGCGAACAAAGCGAACGGCGCCTGGTCTGGCTCATCTTCATCCCGCTGGTGATCATCGTGGTTACGGCAGTATCGAACGCTGCTAACCTGACAGATGGACTGGACGGGCTGGCTACCGGAGTGTCGGGAATTATCGGCGTCACCCTGGGGCTTTTCGCCTACGTCTCCGGCAATGCCATTGCGGCCAATTACCTCAATATCCTGCACCTTCCGGGTACGGGAGAACTGGTGATCTTCGCCGCCTGCTTGGCCGGCGCTTGTCTGGGCTTCCTGTGGTATAATGCCCATCCGGCCCAGATTTTTATGGGCGATACCGGGAGTTTGACCCTCGGCGGTATCATCGCGGCCCTGGCGATTGTGCTACGTAAAGAGCTGCTTATTCCCATATTGTGCGGCATTTTTTTGGTGGAAAACCTTTCTGTTATCATACAGGTGGCCTTTTTCAAATACACCAAAAAGAAATACGGCGAAGGGCGACGGGTGTTCCGCATGGCGCCACTGCATCACCACTACCAGAAACTGGGGATGCACGAAACGAAAATCGTCACCCGCTTCTGGATCGTCGGTATTTTACTGGCGGTGTTTACGGTCATGACCCTGAAGATAAGATGAAAAACGCATGAGTACGAGCAAAGAAAAGATCAGCATACTGGGGGCCGGGGAGAGTGGGGTAGGGGCTGCTTTGCTGGCGGCTAAGGAAGGATACGACGTGTTCGTCTCTGACCGCGCAGCGATCCGGGATAAGTATAAAGCAGAGCTGGAACAGTACGGCATTCCCTACGAAGAGGGCCGGCATACAGAAAAAAGGATCGGGCAAGCAGCGGAGGTCATCAAAAGCCCTGGTATTCCCGATCAGACAGAACTGGTACAGATCCTGCGGGCCGCCGGCAAAGCGGTCATCTCGGAGATCGAATTCGCCGCCCGCTTTACGGATGCCTTGCTCATCGGAATCACGGGAACCAACGGTAAAACAACGACCACCCAACTGACCAGCCACTTGCTCCGCGAAGGCGGACCGTCGGTGGGCATGGCGGGTAATGTCGGTAACAGCTTCGCCCGCTTGTTGGCGGAAGAAGCACCGAGGGAACGCTATGTTCTGGAACTCAGTAGCTTCCAGCTGGACGGCATCGAGCAATTCCGGCCGCATATCGCTATGCTGCTCAATATTACGCCGGATCACCTGGACCGCTACAAGTATAAATTTGAAAATTATGTAGCCGCCAAATTCCGCATCGTACGCAATCAGAAGATGGATGACCTCTTCCTCTTTAACGGCGATGATGAGCATATCGGCAACTATTTGAAAAAACTGGAGCCCGTGCCGCAACTGATAGCCCTTACAAAGCGCAGCATCGAAGGAGAACTGCTGAAGGTGGATCATCAAAGTTTCGACCTGAGCCATACGGCGCTGAAGGGACGGCACAATGCGATGAATGCCTTGTTCGCCATCACCACCGCCCGCCTGCTGGGTGTGCGGGACGAAAAGATTCAGGAAGCGCTGAAGACTTTCGTCAACGTGCCCCACCGGCTGGAGCGCGTGGCTGAAATTGCCGGGGTGACCTACTATAACGATAGCAAGGCCACTAACATCGACTCGGCCTACTACGCCCTGGAAGCCATGCAGCGGCCCGTCATCTGGATCGCCGGCGGCCAGGATAAAGGAAACGACTACGCAGCCTTGCTGCCGCTGGCCCGCGAAAAAGTCAAAGCCATCGTCTGCCTGGGGCTCGATAATGAAAAGATAAAAGGTGTTTTTAAGGACGCCGTTGATATAATTAAAGAAACAAGCAGCGCCGCGGAGGCTGTACAGACGGCCGCCGGCCTCGCCAAAGCAGGAGAGGTAGTGTTGCTGTCGCCGGCCTGCGCCAGCTTTGATCTGTTTCAAAATTATGAAGACCGCGGCGAGCAGTTTAAAAAGGCCGTGAATAGTTTAGAAGTTTAGTCGCCGCCCCGCTGGGACGGCTGGTTTAAAAGCTTAGAAGATCTGAAAACAAAACTTCCGATTACCAGATCTTCTAATCTCAAAAAATAACAGACATCATTATGTCGACCATTGCAACAAGACTATCCGCCGAATTACGGGGTGACCGCAGCATCTGGGCGATCATCATTCTCCTGGCGCTGTTTTCCCTGCTGGCGGTATACAGCTCGACAGGTACGCTGGCTTACCGGAATATGGGCGGCAATACCGAAGCCTTTCTGTTGCGGCACGGTATGCACCTGGCGGTAGGCCTGGTGCTGACCTACCTGTGCCATCTGCTGGGCTATATGAGTTACTCGCGATCGGCGCCGGTGCTATTGCTTATTTCAGTACCCTTGCTTATCTACACGCTTGTCTTCGGCGTGGATGTCAACGATGCCAGAAGATGGATTGAGTTGCCCTTCGTCGGCATCACTTTCCAGACCTCTGATTTTGCCAAAATTGCGCTGGTGATCTACGTGGCGAGAGCCATCTCTTCGAAGCAGGAGTATATCAAAGATTTCAACAGCGCCTTTTTGCCGATTATCGTACCGATCCTCATCATCTGTGGTCTGATTGCGCCGGCCGATTTATCGACGGCTATTCTCTTGTTCCTGACCTGCATGATGATGATGTTCGTAGGCCGGGTGGCGCTGCAGTATATTTTCCTGCTGCTCCTGCTGGGAATGGTCGTTTTCTCTATGCTGGTGCTGCTGGGAGAAGCCTTCCCGGAAATGATCCGGCTGGACACCTGGATTGCCAGGGTGCAGGAATTCGTAAATGAACCGGATGGCGGTTATCAGATTCAGCAGGCTAAAATCGCCATCGCCAACGGGGAGTGGTTCGGACTGGGACCTGGAAACAGCATACAGCGCAATTTCCTGCCTTCGCCTTATTCGGATTTCATCTATGCCATCATCTGTGAAGAATACGGCATAATGGGCGGGGTAGTGATTATTAGCCTCTACTTGCTGCTGTTTTTCCGCGTCACCCGGCTGGTCACCCGTAGTTCCAAAGCCTTCGGAGCTATGCTGGCCCTGGGACTGACCCTGATGCTGACCATACAGGCCTTCTGTAATATCGCCGTATCGGTCGATCTGATCCCCGTGACAGGGCTGACGCTGCCCATGCTCAGTATGGGCGGTACTTCGGTGTTGTTCACCTGTATTGCTTTCGGGATCATCCTGAGCATCAGTAAGTATATTGAATCGATTCACCGGGTAGGAGATGATTGAATGATTGGAGCTGCATTGTAGATCAATGCTTAATACCCGGGCTGATGTAGCATAGCCGGTTGCAGAGATTGAAATAGTGAAACAGGATCAATAGTGGAAACAGAAACGATTGACATAGATACCGCTCCGATGGATGCTGAAGAGCAGCAGCAAAACGAAAATCCACGCGTTCTAATCAGCGGCGGCGGCACCGGAGGCCATGTTTTTCCGGCTATCGCTATCGCTGATGCCGTTAAAGTGCGATATCCCGAAGCCGACATATTATTCGTCGGCGCGGAAGACAAAATTGAAATGGAAAAAGTCCCGAAAGCGGGATACCCCATCGTGGGTTTATGGATCAGCGGGTTTCATCGCCAGTTGACCATGCGGAACCTGATGTTTCCCGTCAAACTGCTCAGCAGCCTGGTGCGGGCCTGGCGTATCGTCAGTGAATTCCGGCCCGATGTGGTGGTCGGCGTCGGCGGTTTTGCCAGCGGCCCGGTGCTGGAAGTAGCGAGCCGGCGCGGCATACCCACGCTTATCCAGGAGCAGAACTCCTACGCCGGAGTGACCAACCGCCTTCTGGGAGGAAAAGTCGACCGGATATGCGTGGCCTACGAGCATATGGAGCGCTACTTTCCAGCAGAGAAGCTGGTGCTGACGGGGAACCCCGTCCGGCAGGATCTGCTGGAACTGCGCCATAGCCGGCAGGAAGCAGCGGCGCATTTTGGAATGGATCCCGGGCGCCCCATCTTGTTCGTCTTTGGCGGTAGCCTTGGCGCCAGGTCCATCAATGAAGCGATGGCAGCCAATGCAGCTTTGCTGGCTCAGCATCCGGAAGTGCAGGTGCTCTGGCAGATGGGTAAATTGTACCACGAGCAATTTAGCGAAAGCAAAACCGCCGCTTTGCCAAATGTGGAGGCGCGTAGCTTTATCGACCGCATGGACCTGGCCTATGCCATGGCCGATGTCATCATCAGCCGCGCCGGCGCCCTGACCGTCTCGGAATTGAGCCTGGTCGGAAAAGCAGCTATACTCATCCCTTCGCCCAATGTAGCGGAGGACCACCAGACCAAAAACGCTATGGCCCTGGTGGAAAAGGAAGCGGCAGTTTTACTGCCGGATGAGCAGGCCGAAGACCGCATCATCGTCGAAGCCCTGGAGTTGCTGCAGGACGACAAAAGGCGGGAAGCGCTCGGCCGGCATATTCGCACACTGGCCAAAGCGCATGCCGCGGATAATATTGCCGCGGAAGTGTTGAGCTTGATAAAGCCTGGGCATTCATGAAGTTGAATGATATAAAAAAAATCTATTTCGTCGGCATCGGGGGCATCGGTATGAGCGCCCTGGCCCGCTACTTCCGCCATATCGGTGCAGAAGTGCACGGCTACGACAAGACGGAAACCGCCCTGACCAAAAAGTTGGTCGCAGAGGGCATGCATATTCACTACGAGGAGGACATCAGTCAGATTCCCGATGGAATCGACCTGGTGGTCTTTACACCAGCTGTTCCGGCCGATCACGCCGAGCTGCGCTACTTTCGTGAGCAACAGTTGCCGGTGAAAAAACGCGCCGAAGTACTGGGCATCATCAGCCGCAGCCGAAAGACGGTTGCGATCGCCGGCACCCACGGTAAAACCACGACCTCCTCCATGCTGACTTATTTACTGCGTACCGGAGGCATCGATTGTACGGCCTTTCTCGGCGGCATCGCCCGGGATTTCGACTCCAATTACGTATCGGGAGACGGACCCTGGGTGGTCGTGGAAGCCGATGAGTACGATCGTTCCTTCCTGCACCTGAGTCCCGATATTGCCGTCATTCTGTCGATGGAACCCGACCACCTCGATATCTACGGCGATGAGGAAAGCATCCTCGAGACCGGGTTTATGGCTTTCGCCAAAAGGGGTAAGGCCGGCGGACAGCTCCTGGTCAACCACCGGATAATGCCGGCCTTCCAGGAATGGAAAGATGTGCAGGATTACGGCTTGAAGCAGGGAACCTACCACGCGAATAACATCCGCGTGGAAGAGGGGTACTTCGTCTTCGACTACCACGGACCGGAAGGAGATATCGAAGGGCTGCGCCTGGCTATGCCAGGACGACACAATGTCGAGAATGCCACCGCAGCCGTTGCCGTAGCCTCCCAGATCGGCGTCTCCGAGCGGGCAGTGCGCGAAGCGCTGCACACCTTCCAGGGTATCAGACGGCGCTTCGAGATCATCTATCGCGATGCGGAACGCGTCCTGATCGATGACTATGCGCATCACCCTTCGGAGCTGCAGGCGGCTATTGAGGCGGCCCGCGAACTGTTTCCGGGGCGCCGGGTGACGGGCATCTTTCAACCGCACCTGTACAGCCGCACGCGCGACTTTGCCGAAGGCTTCGCCCGGGCGCTGGATCAGCTCGATGAAGTGCTGCTGCTGGATATTTATCCGGCGAGGGAAGCGCCGATAGAAGGGGTGAGTTCAGCGATCATCTTCGAGCGGATGACCAACCCCGATCGGGTGCTGCTGACAAAAGCAGCGCTGCCGGAGGCGCTGGAAGGCCGTGAAATCGAGGTCCTGCTTACCCTCGGTGCGGGTGATATAGATACGCTGGTGCAGCCGATCGCACAGTGGCTGGCAGGCACAGTAAGCAGATGACAGTAAGCAATAGGCAGTAGGCAGTTGCTGCCTGAGGCCGTGGACCATGGACTATGGACTATTGACTAATAAAACAACACACATGAACCAGGCAGAACTCATAAAAACGCTAAAGCGGGCCGGCTGGATGGTCGTCGCCTTCGCTGCCGCCGCCATGATTATCTCAGCGGTGGAGCGCAAGGAGTCGAGCATGGCGACTGGTATGTCCATAGAGATTGATTCTCTGGCCGGCGGTCATACCCTCATTGTAGAGGAGGATGTGCTGACAACGATCGATCGCAGCTTTGGCTTTACGCTGGAGGAACTGCCCTTGGCCGCCGTGGATATAGAACGGCTGGAGCGGGTGCTGGAAGAAGATCCTTTCATCCTCGATGCCAACGCTTTTATCGATGCCAAAAACCGGATCAACATTCGCGTAAAACAACGCGAACCGGTGCTGCGCATCATTGACAATAACGGATTGAACTACTACCTGGATGAGAAAGGGCTGAAAATGCCGCTGTCGCGGCACTTTACTGCCCGTGTTCTGGTGGGAACTGGAAATCTGCCGCCTCACGTGCCCGACTTCCTGGAGCGCGATCGCAATACGCTTAAGGAACTGTTTTTACTGGCGCGGACGATTCGCGAAGACGCTTTCTTCCAGCCGCTGTTCGAACAGGTGTACGTCAACCAGAAAGGCGACTTTACGCTGGTACCCAAAGTGGGCGACCAAAAAGTAGTACTGGGGCCTTATGCCAACATGGAAGAAAAATTGCGCAATCTGAAAATATTTTATAAAGAAGCTCTCCCCTATGAGGGATGGCAAAAATACAACAGTATTAACCTGACCTACAAAGGCCAGGTGGTCTGTAAGAGAAGGTGAGGGGTTGAAACGTTCAACTTTATTGATTTGCAATCCGCCACTTTCTACTACTTTTTAGCAATTCAAAAAAATGATTAACCATGGAAACAAACGCAAACCAATCGGAAGTCCTTGTGGCGCTGGATATCGGCACAACCAAGGTGTGTGCCATTGCCGGCCGCAAGAATGAACACGGCAAGCTGGAAATCCTCGGCGTGGGCAAAGTCAATTCGGAAGGGGTTCTGCGAGGCGTCGTTTCCAATATTGAAAAAACGGTCAATGCCATCTCCGAAGCCAAAGCAGCCGCAGAACGCATGGCGGGCCGCAGTTTTCAGATCGTACAAGTCGGCATCGCCGGTCAACACATCAAAAGCCTGGAACATCGCGGTATACTGACCAGGGATAATGACCATACGGAAATCAGCCAGCGCGATATCGATAAGCTCATCGGGGATATGTACAAGCTGGTACTGCCGCCGGGAGATAAAATCCTGCACGTCATCCCACAGGAATACACCGTGGATAACGAACAGGGCATCACCGATCCCATCGGGATGTCGGGAATCCGGCTGGAAGCCAACTTCCATATCATCACCGGTCAGATTACTGCCTCGAAAAATATCCACCGCTGTGTGGAACGCACCGGCCTGCACGTGGCCAACATGATGCTGGAACCCATCGCTTCCTCGGCAGCTGTGCTCAGCGAAGAGGAAAAAGAGGCCGGCGTGGCACTGGTAGATATCGGTGGCGGCACAACGGATATCACCATCTTCCAGGATGGCATCATCCGCCACACGGCAGTCATTCCATTTGGAGGAGGCGTGATAACCAAAGACATCAAAGAGGGATGTACGGTTATGACCCAGCAAGCTGAAAAGCTGAAAGTCAAATTCGGTTCGGCCCTGGCCGATGAGGTGTACGATAACCGCATCATCACCATCCCCGGATTGCGGGGGCGGTCTCCGAAAGAGATCTCCGAGAAGAACCTCGCCCGGATTATTCAGGCGCGTGTGGAAGAAATTCTGGACTATGTCGTCTGGGAAATTCGCCGTTCCGGATTTGAACGCAAACTGATCGGCGGCATCGTGATGACAGGCGGGGGAGCGCTCCTCAAACATATCGATAAACTGGCGGAGTTCCACACTGGTATGAGCGCCCGCATCGGCGTGCCGGTTGAACACCTGGCCCATGGATACGACGCGAAGCTGAGCAGCCCGATCTATTCCACAGCGGTAGGCCTGCTGCTCAAAGGCATCGATCATCACGATAAAGGCCTTTACCGGCCCGAAGAAACGAAAGAAGAACCGGAATCCCGGGAAGAAGAAAGCCCGGTCATGGAGGAGGGGGACAAGTGGTACGAAACCCTCTTCCGCCGAACCAAAGAATGGTTCGAAGCAGAACCGGATTCTGAATTTTGAAAGGATTGAATTTCTGAGAGCAGGAAAGAACAAAGAAGGCGATCGTCCTACGAGAATCCCCTCAATCTCGATTCTTTGTTTTGCTCCCTGCGCAAGTATGATTTCTCTTTGACAAATGGCGTGTTTGCCACACCATTTTTCAAAGAACCAAATTTCACGGTGGCTGCTCAACGGGGTCGCTCTTCTCGATGACCATGGACAATAATGGGAAGAGCAAGACCTGCAGCAACCAAAACCAGGGAACGCAACGGCAGACAAAATCGAAGCGTTCCGTAACCAAAACTTACTGATATGCTATTCGATTTGCCACAAGACGAAAGTCCGATCATCAAGGTCATTGGCGTGGGTGGGGGAGGCAGTAATGCCGTTACCCACATGTTCAAACAAGGGATCGTAGGGGTGGATTTCGCGATCTGCAACACCGATTCGCAGGCGATGGAACTCAGCCCCGTGCCTACGAAGATACAGCTGGGACCAACCCTCACCGAAGGACGAGGGGCAGGCTCCAAGCCCAATATCGGGAAAATGGCCTGCGAAGAGTCTATCGATGACGTGAAGAATTACCTGGAGAACAACTGCAAAATGCTGTTCATTACCGCTGGTATGGGCGGCGGCACCGGAACCGGCGCCGCGCCGATCATTGCCAAGGCGGCGCAAGAACTCGATATCCTGACGGTGGCTATCGTAACGCTTCCCTTTACCTTTGAAGGCCGCCGGCGCGCCTCCCAGGGTATCGAAGGCCTGGAGGAGCTGAAGCGTTCGGTGGACACGCTGATCATTATCTCCAACGACAAACTGCGGCAGATCCACGGCAACCTGTCGATCTCCCAGGCTTTCGGTCAGGCGGATAATATCCTGACAACGGCCGCCAAAGGCATCGCAGAAATTATTACCGTGCCGGGCTATGTGAACGTCGACTTTGAAGACGTCAATACCGTCATGCGTAAGAGCGGCGTCGCTATTATGGGCACCGCTTCGGCCGACGGTGAAGACCGCGCCAAGCGGGCCGTCGATGATGCACTGCATTCTCCTCTCCTGGAAGATAACGATATCAAAGGGGCTCAGCATATCCTGCTGAATATCACCTCGGGCACCACCGAAGTCACCATGGATGAAATCTTCGAAATTACCGAGTTTGTCCAGGAAGAAGCAGGCTACGGCACCGACCTCATCTGGGGGAACTGCTACGATGAGAGCCTGGGGGACAAGATTAGCGTAACGGTCATCGCGACGGGATTTGAGAATTCGCGGCACAAAGAGATAAAGAGTAAGGAAAACGATCGCGTAATTGTGCACCTCGAAGATGAGCCTCAGCCGAAACCCACTCCCCGGGAGCAGCCGCCCAAACCTAAACTGACGGACATCGGGTTCGAAGAAAATGACAGTGATGCCCATACCTTCGAATTTGAAGATATACGCTCTACCTTCAACCGCTACCATGCCAACGGGTACTCCTATGAGGAACCTTATGTGAAAGACGAAGAGAAAGAACGGGAAGAGGAGGAAAAACGACGTCGCTACCAGCAGGATCTCAAGCGGCGCGAACGCGCACGCGGCGCCCAGCCCAAACTGAGCAACCCCAGGACGATTGTGGAACTGGAAAGCAAACCGGCTTACCTGCGTCGTGGAATCCAACTGGAGGATGTACCGCACTCGGAAGAGGAAGCCTACTCAAAATACACCATCTCCGATGACGATGAGCCGGAGATCAGCGAGGGCAATTCCTTCCTCCACGATAATGTGGACTGATAGCTGACACCTGGTTGCTTCGCTTTGATCTCTGCGCCGGTCAAACAGGCTTTGCGCCCTCTGCGCCTTTGCGTGCGGCTCCTTGTCAGCGCGGCTAACCCGGATTATTCATGGCAAGTCCATGAATAATGACGACAAATGATCGAAGATGTTTGATTTTCAATCATTTGTGTCAGGGTTAACCCTGACCTTTGCAAAATGTTGGATACCCAAATTTGGGTATTTATACCTTGTTGAAGAAAAAGTGGGTGTAATCTTTATAATTACCTGGCAACCAAAATTTTGCAATTCGTCAGCCCTTCGGGCGGAAAATTCGCAAAGAATTTTCCGGGCTAATAGGTTGCTGCGTAGGCAAATAGCTTTTCGCTTGCGCGAAAAGACACTTTTGAAGCCCACGCCAAGGCGCAAAGCACACGGTTACGTTTTATAAATTCTTTATCTGCGGCATTAAACCAAAATTTTCTGCCCCGCCGATTCCTTTCATCGCCAATTTCCGGGGTTCCATCCCATTCCTCTCTCCCTTCGTCGATTCCTGCTCAAGCTCCCCGCCATTTTCTCCTCTTTTTATGGAATTGTTTCTCCGGAATGCATCTATATAGTGTACTTATCGGGGAACAAATTTCGCCAACGGGCAATTCCAGTCAGGAAAATTGACATACTTGAGAAAAGAAGCTGAGGACGTCTCGCCGAATAATAACCCAAAGGTGCTGTTCACTCCTTTGAACTGACGTCCAACGACAATTAACAGTATTTTTAACATATCATTAATTTCACGGAAACAACATCTTAGGAAAATTCCCAGTTAAATTAATGACTGTTACATACAATCCCCTAAACTTATATCCAAAATGAACATCCGAAAAATAAAACTCGCCCTGACCGTTGGGTTGCTCAATAAGGAGCAGCAAAGTAATGCCCTGCAGGATATCAAGGACCTGATGCAAGGCTTTACAGATGAAGTAGGTGCTTTTCTAAATCTATCCCGTCTCGGACAAGCCCGGCTCAATCCCAGCCACGTCAAAGAAACCTACAAAATCCGCTTCGAACGCTGCACCCTCGACGTCGACCTGGTCCTCAACCCCAATACGAATACACAGATCGTGCAAGGGTTTCAGGTGCACTGAACTGGTGATAATTCGCCAGGCATCTCTGAGCGAAGCGAAGAGCCATTTGTCAGATATTCCGGCTTCCGTCCGTTCGGGTCGGGTAAAACTTCCCATTTCCGACTTCCCATTTCCGGCTTCCGACTTGAATTTATCTGCTGCGCCTGACAAACGCTGGTGAGACGGTGACGCGGCAGCTGGTGATCGAGCGGTGAAGGGGGGATGTTCGACTCACTCCATCCTTAACCGAAAATTAACCTTCCTCGCTGTTTCTTATCAAAAAAAGTTCTAATTTTGCGGCTTGTTTGGAACCCTGGTGGATAGAACCCTGTTATAAGGCTTTCCCAAACACCAGAAAAATAAGCCAATTGAGGCCAATCATATGAAAGAATTAAGAAACATAGCCATTATTGCCCACGTCGATCACGGCAAGACGACCCTCGTCGACAAGATGCTGCTCGCCGGCCAGTTGTTTGCTGAGCACGAGCAGCCCGGTGAGCTGATCCTCGACAACAACGATCTGGAGCGCGAGCGCGGGATCACTATTTTGTCGAAGAACGTGTCGATCACTTACAAGGATGTCAAAATCAACGTCATCGATACACCGGGTCACAGTGATTTCGGCGGCGAAGTGGAACGCGTGCTCAATATGGCCGACGGCGTGCTGCTGCTTGTCGATGCCTTTGAAGGACCGATGCCGCAGACGCGCTTTGTACTGCAAAAAGCCATCGAACTGGGCCTGAAGCCCATCGTGGTGATCAATAAAGTCGATAAGCCCAACTGCACGCCGGAAGAGGTGCACGAGGCGGTTTTCGATCTGATGTTCAATCTCGATGCCACTGAAGAGCAGCTCGACTTCCCCGAGATTTACGGTTCGGCCAAATACGGGTGGATGAGCAAGGACTGGCGTCAGCCAACCGATGATATCACTCCCTTGCTCGATACCATCATCGAGCACATCCCGGCCCCGGAAGTGGAAGAGGGCAATCTGCAAATGCTGATTACCTCTCTGGATTACAGCAATTATCTGGGCCGAATGGCTATCGGCCGCGTACAGCGGGGCAGCCTGCAGAACGGGCAGCAGGTGGCGATCGTCAAAAAGGATGGCGCCGCAGAGAAGCAACGCATTCGCGGTCTCTATGTCTTCGACGGTTTTGAAAAGAAAGAGGTCGAGCGCGTGGAAGCCGGAGAAATATGCGCCCTGTACGGTCTGGAAAGTTTCGACATCGGGGATACTATCGCCGATTCGGAAAACCCCGAGGCCCTGCCTACTATCGCCATCGACGAGCCGACCATGAGCATGGTCTTCACCATCAATAATTCGCCCTTCTTCGGAAAAGAAGGTAAATATGTCACTTCGCGCCACATCAAAGAGCGCCTGATGAAGGAGCTGGAGAAAAACCTGGCCTTGCAAGTGGAGGAGACCGGTTCGGCCGATACCTTCCGCGTTTTCGGTCGTGGGGTGCTGCACCTGGCGGTACTCATTGAGACGATGCGCCGGGAGGGGTATGAACTGCAGATCGGCCAGCCGCAGGTCATTCTTAAGGAAATCGACGGCGTTAAGCACGAGCCGGTGGAAGAGTTGAACATCGATCTGCCCGAGTCGGTTTCGGGAACGGCTATTGAAATGGTGACCCGCCGCAAGGGCGTCATGTTGTCGATGGAGCCCAAAGGCGACCGCATGCTGCTGCGCTTTGAAATTCCCTCACGCGGTATCATCGGCCTGCGTAGCCAGATGCTGACGGCTACCGCCGGCGAAGCGATCATGAATCACCGTTTTCTGGAGTTCCAGCCCTACAAAGGCGAGATTCCGGAGCGTATCAACGGCTCCCTGATCTCCATGGAAACCGGCAAGTCGATTCCTTATAGCATCAATAACCTGCAGGACCGGGGCAAGTTTTTCGTCGGTCCCAATGAGGAGATCTACGAAGGACAGGTGGTCGGCGAAAACAGCCGTCCCGGCGACCTGGTGGTCAACCTCACCAAGACCAAGAAGCTGACCAACATGCGCGCCTCCGGCTCCGATGACAAAATGCGTCTCGTGCCACCGCAACGCTTCTCCCTCGAAGAAGCACTGGAATATATTCAGGGCGACGAGTACGTGGAGGTTACACCCGAATCGATTCGCCTGCGCAAGATCTACCTCAAAGAGAACGATCGCAAGCGCGCCAAAAACAAAGCCTTCGCCGGGTAAACCAGCTGCTTTGACAGCTTATACTGCCCCTGGTGATAGGCAAAAATCCGGAAGGCTTGCCCGACCCACACACGGGCGGGCGGAAGCGACCATAGGAAGCCCCCTACCGACGAAAGAGCCCGGGTCGGAAGAATACAGACTTTACGCAAAATTCCGGCTTCAAACTTTTTTTATCCTTTTCCATTTCATAGAATGAATTACGCTCTTTTTCGCGTTCGATGAGCTTCTTTAGGCCTTCCGCCCGCCCCGAGGCAACGAGGGGCGGGTAAACTTTCCCACTTCCGCTCGCCCCTCCTGCTGCCGGGTCGGGTAAACCTTCCCACTTCCTAACATCAAATCTCTGATATTCTTCAATTTACGATCACGTAGCAGTCATGCAGAAAAAGATAGGCTGTGTACTCTGGCAATTGCATCCCATTCTACACGGTGACGAAGAGCGTTTGGAGAATTTTTGCAAAGCACTCAGCCGTGATTTCCGTAACGTCATCGAATTCCGTCACAAATCCTGGTTCGATGAGCCTGTCTTATAAGATGCGTGTAAAGAAAAAGCGCCAAATTTATACTCGACGTAAATTGGTTTGAGAAGCTTCTCAAACCGATTAAGTCGGTATATGCCGACATTTATCGTCGGCATAATTGCACGCGGAGGCGCAGAGGACGCAAAGAATATGGACGCTCTCCGTCCTCTGCGAGCCCTGCGTGCAATAGTTCTGACTGATACTTTGCGAGCCAAATTATGAGACGTCCTCCCCGTCAGCACCCAGTTCATTTCACCTCAAGGGTCGTCTTTTGCTCCTCCCCGTTGTGTTCTACAATTATATCGTACTTTCCTTTGTACAGGTAAAGCTTTCCATTATCGGCCTTTTCCAGTTTGATGGGTTTCTCATCTTCTTTCCTTTTTTCATTCACTAGTTCCTGATACTCCTCCAGCATTTTCTCGTCAATTAAAAGATCATAAGGAAAGTAATTCAGCCCGCGTTGCAGCTCGGCTTCGAACTGCTGTAGGGTGAGATCGCCCGTACGGATGCTGATCTTCGCTTTTCCTGCCTTTTTGGCGTAAGCCGGAATATGCATCTCCGGCTCGTTGGGCTCGGCCCAGTTGGCGTAGGCGTCGCCCCAGCGCGAGCGGTAGCGGACGGGGTCGACGGCAAAAACGTGGAGGTTTTCGGCCATGAGTTCATCGGTCAACTGCTGCATTTCCTTGACATTACCGATGTAAATAGAGCGACCGTGGGTTCCGACGACCAGTTCGTGCTCGCGGGGGTGCACCACCACGTCGTGTACGGCGACGGCGGGCAGCTCGTTGTTCATGAGCATAAAGTTTTCCCCGCGGTCGATGGAAACGTAAAGGCCGTGGTCGGTGCCTACGTATATAATATTATGATTTACCGGATCTTCTTCCACCGTATTGACCGGTTCGAGGGGCAGGTCTTCTCCGATGCGTTCCCAGGTCTGGCCATAGTCGGTGGATTTGTAAACGTAGGGCGTGAAGTCGTCCCATCGGTAGCCGTTGAGGGAGGCGTAGACGGTTCCTTCCTCGTGGGCGGAGGCGAAGACACGGGTGACCCACATGTCGGCGGGCAGCTCATCGCTGATGCGTTGCCAGCTGCCGCCGGCATCCTTCGTCACGTAAATAAGCCCGTCGTCGGAGCCGGCATAAAGCAGGCCGAAGCGGAGCGGCGACTCGTGCAGGGTGCTCAGGGTAGAGAAGGCGACGTCCCCGGTTTTTCCGCCGGTGGTCAGGTCAGGGGAGATTTCCGTAAAGTCATCGCCTTGATTGAGGGAGCGGTGCACCTTATTGGAGCCCATGTACAGGATGTCCTGGTTATGGACGGATAGGTGTATGGGAGTCTGCCAGTTCCAGCGCAGAGGCCGTTCGCCGAGTTCGTGTTTGGGCGTGATGTATTTTCTGTTACCGTTTTCGGTATGGAGGCGGTAGTAATTGCCGAACTGGAAACCGGTGTAAACGGTGGCGTTATCGCGGGTATCCACGGCTACCTGCATCCCGTCGCCGCCCATAATTTCGCGGTAGGGATACTGGCCGGTGCCGTGCCAGCGGGTGCTGGGCTCGTAGGTGCTGGGGCCCATCCACACGCCGTTGTCCTGCAGGCCGCCGTATATGCGGTAAGGTTCGGCCATATCGACGGTCACGGCATAGAACTGGCCGAGAGCAGGCGTGTTGCACTTGATCCAGGATTCGCCGTCGTCGTAGCTGATATTGACGCCGCCGTCATTGCCGAGAATCAGGTGGCCGGAGCGCCCGGGGTTGATCCAGAGGGCATGGTGGTCAGCGTGTACATTATCGCCTTGGATCGATTTCCAGGTCTTGCCGCCGTCGCCGGAGCGAAGGACAGGCACGCCCATGACGTAGAGCTTATCGGGGTCCTGTGGGGCCACGCGAATCTGGCCGAAGTAATAGCCATATGAATTGTAAACGGCGTCGAGATAATCCTCATGGGTTTTGGTCCAGGACTGTCCGCCGTCGTCCGACCGGTACACTTCCAGGCCGATAACCGGCGTATCGAAGAGCAGGGAGTTGGCATCCTCGACATATTCGACGAGGGCGACGGGTTGTATCTCGTCATTTTCCACCATACTGATCACCTCATCCAAGGAATATTCATCCGGAAAGCTGTACCGTTGGAGGTAGTCGTTGATCAGGTATTTTTCGACCTTGAGGAAAGCTTCCTTACTCATCTCTCGCAGTTCCTCCTTGGTGAGCATATTTTCCTCTTCCTCCTCTTTAGGGCGGCGGAAGTAATTGTCGACCGCGGCAAAGAGGACGGGGTTTCCGTCCACCCTGGTGAGGGCCAGTCCGATTCGTCCGGCGCCTTCCCCGCTGGGAAAGCCGCTGTCCTCCCTGCTGAGCCGTGCCCAGCTGTCGCCTCCATCGCTGCTTTTATAGATTGCACTGCCTTCACCCGCTTCTACAAAGTTCCAGGCGCGGCGGCTTCGCTCCCAGGTGGCGGCGTAGAGGACCTCCGGGTCTTGGGGGTCGATGAGCAGGTCGACGGCGCCGGTATTGTCATTGACATAGAGCGTCTTTTCCCAGGTTTCCCCTCCGTCGGTGGTTTTGTAAATGCCTCGCTCGGGGTTGGAAGAATAGAGATGACCAAGGGCGGCTACCCACACGGTGTTAGGATCTTCCGGGTGCAGGATGATACGGCCGATGTGTTGGGTCTCCGGCAGCCCGAGATGCTCCCAGTTTTGGCCGCCGTCCATACTCTTATAGATGCCGACGCCGGCGTAGGAGGAGCGGCTGGAGTTGACCTCACCGGTACCGATCCAGATGATGTCGCGCTCCCAGTCGACGGCGATATCGCCGATGGTCATGACCATTTCATTGTCAAACAGCGGCTCGAAGGAGATGCCGTTGTTCGTCGTTTTCCATAGCCCCCCGGAGGCGTAGGCGACGTAAAAGTGGCTGGGGTCATCTTCCCGGACATCGAGATCGGCGACGCGCCCGCTGAAAACCGTCGGGCCGGCGGGGCGAAATTTAATGCCGTTGACGATGGACGCTTTTTCCAGGGCTTTTCGTTGTTCGTAGCTTTCCACGCGCTGGTCGGCAGGCGTGTAGGGAGGCTGTTCATTTTGCGCCCGGAGCTGAGCGGTACAGCAAAGGATGAGAAAGAGCAGTATGCGCTGCATAGACTTCATTTTTGGTTAGATGCTTGTATTTGTCTCTTTGTTTTCTTTGGCAAGCGGGAGCTCTAAAGATCTAAAAAATAATTTACTTGGGAATGACGGCGCCCTACGCTTGGCAGTATTGAATCTCGAAAGCATTTCTCTTATATGGATTGTTTTTGTAACTTTAATTTGTGAAATAAAAAATCGTTCAGGTTACTTCCCATGTACATGACATTTCTGCACCCATTCTGAATACTTACAGTTCGAAATTTTTCCAGAAAAATTAATGCTGCGCCCGAGATTTGTGTAATCGGGTCGTAACGGGCATCCTGCAGGTGAAACGCTTTTGGGACTGTCCTTTCAAAGAGCACCTCTCTGGAGTGGCGCTGTTTTTCCATAATTAAAAAAGTCTTTTATGTTTATTTCAAAAAATCTGTTCACCTTCAGCTTGGCCCTGTTGCTGTCGGCTATCCTGTTTTCCTGTGACTCCCCGCCGGAGTCTTTACAGGCCACGGTTAAAAATCCGGAAATGGCTCGTGAAGCAGCGGGCGTCTACGCCGGGGAGGTGCCCTGCGCCAGCTGTGCAGGCATTAACTACCGGGTAAATCTCAAGCCGGATTTCACTTACGAAGCACGCATGGTGTACAAGGGAGAACCGGAACAGCAGGACACGGTGGAGCTGTCCGGCAGCTATGGCTTTACCGAAGACAGCATCCTGGTGTTAGAGAAAGAGGAACCAGGTATGAATTACTTTAAAGTAGAGCCGGCCAAATTGCGCATGCTGAATCTGGAAGGGAACGAAATTACCGGCGTCCTGGCGGATAAATACGTGCTTAACGAGCTCACGCGTGCCAGGCCCACAATCGCGCCTGCACAGGAAGAAAAAAAGCCTAATAACGATCTGATGCGTAAACTGCATGAGCGCGGGATAGACTTCTACGCCCGCGGCAATGAACCTTTCTGGTCACTGGACCTGGATTTTGACGAAATCTTCACCTTCACCACTATGGCGGGCATGAAGCTGAATACCCCTCCGGTGGAAGGTAACTTTGCCATGGACGCCGTTCCTCCCCGGGTGCGTTACTTCGCAGAGGTGGAATCGGGTACGCTGATATTCACGATAATCGGAAAAGAATGTATGGACAACATGTCGGGGGAAATGTTTACCCATACCGTAGAAGTGGAGGCCAAATACGGTGCTGAGGAGGAATTTTCCACCTTCAAAGGCTGCGGCCGCTACGTCACCGACTACGATCTGGCCGGAACCTGGACGCTCAGCAGCATGGGCGGCGAGGAAATCGATGCGGAAAACCTGCAAAAGGGCGCGCCACAGCTCACTTTCGATCCCGAAGCCCTGCGCGTCAGCGGCCACGGAAGCTGCAATAATATCAACGGAAGCTTTCAGATGCAAAAGGACGCCATCCGCTTCAGTCAGATGGCCTCCACCATGATGGCTTGCCCGGATATGGAGCTGGAGGAGGCTTTTACCAAAAAGATTTCCGGCCGCCAGCTGAAGTACGAACTGACGGACGGGCAGCTGACCCTGATCCATCCGGACGGAACGGAAATGGTCTTTGAGAAGGAATAGGGGGCTTTTTCTCTGGGCTTTTGGGAGAGGAAAAGTTTTGCAGGAATGCCGCTACAATTTCTTGCCGGGTTTTGATAAACTTTGGTGCGGTATTCCTGCAAAACTTTCTGCCTCCCAAGGTCAAGAGCAAAGCGATAAAGCCACGGGCTTCCTCTTCACGCCTGAGGCACATCGGACTTCCGCTCCGGCAGTTTTTTGAACTGGTCGATTCCCTCCACCTCGATGTCGATGTCGTTGAGATCACTGAACTGCAGGGCGCCTTCCAGGCTGAGCAGGATAAATCCGTCAGCCTCATGGATCATCAGGAGGACGTCGGTAATGGTTTTTTCTTTTTCCCGGATGAGCAGATCGATGTGTTGTCCCTTATCCTTCACCTTGATGAGTTCTTCGAAGGCGTCTCGTTTCACGTCGCGCAGGAGGCGCTGGTAGTCGCGGGGAGTGACGAGATTGCCGTCTTCCATGGTCATAACGCGCAACTGAGTAATTTTTTGCAGCAGTTTCTCCCCCTGCTCTTCGTCGGCGAAGCGTGAGGCCAGGCGGAGTACCCAGCCCTGCAGTTTGATGTCGCTGACATTATCCAGCCCCTGGTACTGATCGTAAAACTGGAGGATGGGTTTAGACTGTGCTGCAGCTAAAAAAGGCAAACAGCAAAATGCGAGGATAGTGAGTTGAAGTTTCATAAAAAGAAGTTGTCGGGTTTGAAATTTTAAAATAGATTTTTCGGGGATCTAGGTGAATGGCTCTTGGATGCTTCGTTTTGCACTTGGCTTTGGAGCAGAAAGTTTTAATTTAATGCCGCGAGAAGGTTTGGGTGAAGCTGGACTTTTGGTACTGGCGGCATTAAATCAAAATTTTGAATGCTTTGCCCTTGGTAGGCTGCTTCGATATGCTCCTGGCGGCAGGGAGCCTGTAGCTTTAGTTTTTTGGGTATGCCCTTGATAGCCGCACAGGCCGGCAGCCAGGAGTGAAATTCTTACTAAATAGTTTTTTCCTGTAGCCAAGAGCAGGACGAAGCACCCGCACATTAAGTGCATCGCTCCCAAAGTTTTGCAGGAATGCCGCTACTATCCCTTTCCGGGTTTTGAGAAAATTTGGCGCGGTATTCCTGCAAAACTTTCTGTTTCCTCACGTAAATAGCAAATCGAAGCAGTTACGGGCCACCATTTACACCTTCGGTTTTTCCTCTTTCTTCTTTTCGGATTTTTTCTGCAGGTTGTCCCATCCTTCCTTTTCCAGGAAGTAATCGACGATTTTGGCGATGTCTTTCATTTTAATATTGGTGCGCATATTGAGAAAGACGAAATCGGACTCGTCGTTGATGAGAAAGAGGAGGTGGCGCAGTTTTTCGCCTTTCTCCCGGACCATCACGTTGACGGTAGTCGACTTGTCACGGACGACGATGAGTTCCTCGAAGTGGTCGGCGCGTGCATTGTGGACGAAAGTTTGGATGTCGGCCGGAGAAATAGGGCTTTGCTCCTCGGCGATCATAAACTGCAGGCGTTTGACCTTTTTGGCGAGTTGGAGCATGGCTTTGGTGTCCTCATCGTCCACCAGGTCGTGGGCGATACCTGTGCCGGCATAGATCAGCCAGCCGGGGATGGTCATATTTTTTACGCCCGCTTTGCGTTTGTGTTCTTGATAAAAGGAGCTCACGGAAGCGGGGGAACCGCAGGAACTGAGGAGGATGGCTATAAGCGGGAGCAAGAAGAAATATCTGGACATGGTGTAGTTTTTTGGTGACAGGAGCTTTAGAGACCGTTCAGTTTTGGCTTTACTTATTTTCGTCATCCTCGATGGTTTTGGCCAGTTGACTGATCTTGTTGAGGTCGAGGGCGCCGACAAAGCTTAGCATAACGAATTCATCCCCACCGACGAGCAGCAGCAGTTCGTGGATAATGTCGCCGCCGTCATCGCGAACGAGAAATTCGACATTATCGCCGTCGCGATCCCGAACGGTCATGAGCACTTCGTATTCATCAGTGTTAATTTTCGCTTTAGCCTCTTGGTAGAGTTGCATGGCGTCATCCTCTGAAACGAGGATGCGCAGTCCTTGCAGGTCCTGGGCGATTTCCATGATGGCCTGCGATTCGCGGTCGCTGTCGAACTTATCGATGTCCAGCTTGCCGATCATCTGGAACAGTTTCGGGCTGATGTAGACAACGGTGAAGCGTTCATCCTCAACGTATTGCTGGAAATATTTGTCGATGGCGTTGATCTGTGATTGGGCGTCGGCGCTAAAGGCCGGGGCGAGCAGCATGGTCAGTAATAAAACTTTCAAATATTTCATGGTGGTATTGATTTTACAGATGATTAGTTTTTAAAGTAGCGGGTGACTTCCTGAAACTTATCCATTTCCCGGGCGGCTTTGGAAGCGCCCTCTTTGATTTCACCGGATACTTTTCTCAGGGCCATCCGGGTGATGCGGTAGGCCTCTTCCGGCGACTCGGGCTCGTACTTCGACCAGTCGATACCGGCCTGTTGCGTTGCGGGGGCCGGGTGGGGGTAGAACCACCAGACGCCGACGGCGAGCAGGAGCACGGCGGCCACGCGGGCCAGTACCGGCCAGAGTCGCCGGCTGCGGGTCCGTTCCGGTTCGATCTGGCTGAGTTGCTGCATCAGGCGCTCATCAAATTCTTCGCTCAGCCTTTCTTTCCGGGCGGTTTGAAAGTGCCGGAACAGGTTCTGATAGGGCGCCAGTTCGGGGTCTACATTTTCGCGGCTGAAGTAGTCGCGCAGTTGCGCCTCCTCGCGCAGGGTACTGAGGCCCTCGAAGTAGCGGTCCAGAAGTATTTCAATGTCTTTGCGATCCATAGGATTCGGATTTTATCAAAAATGTTCGCATTTGTTTTCTTGCACGGAACAGGTTGACTTTGACCTGGCTTATCGGAAGCTGCAGCGTATCACAGATTTCCTGATAGCTCATCTCTTCGATGTCACGCAGGTGCATTACCAGCCGTTGTTTTTCCGGCAGTTGGTTCATCATTTGACGGATGTGCCCCAGCGTATCATTGGAAGCAGTAACCTGGTAGGGGGTGGGGCTGTCGCCTTTCAGGTGATAAGCCTGTTCTATACGGTCAGTGCGCTGATGTTTGGAGCGCAATTTATCGATTGACAGGTTCTTGGCCAGGCGCATCGACCAGGCCTCCAGGTTGTCAATCTCACTGATCCGGCTCCACTGGCGCCACAACTTGATGCAGGTTTCCTGCACCACGTCTTCGGCTTCCGTCCGGTCGCGGACGATGCTCAGGCTGAAACGGAAAAGTTTTTGCTTGAGCGGCAATATCTGCTTGTTAAATTCTTTCAGGCTCATTTCATAAGGGCGACGGCTGGATCACCGACTTTGTTACAGTTAAGAGAAACTTTTTTTGAGCTCAGGCATTTTTATGCTGAATGCTGTGGAATTCGCAAAGCCACCATTCCACAGGGTGAACCCGACCAGATCGCGTAGCGAGATAGGCGGGCTGGATGTAGTCAAATTATTTTAGTTCGGCTGAGTTTTCCGGCGTCTTGCCGGATTCCTGTACAATTTGTGAAGGAAATACTAAGAAGTCCGGAAATTTATACCAGTTGCTGGAATACCCCTATATTTGAGGCTTCCGGACCTACGACGGCCATGCAATGTTTATGATTAAGAAAATAGATCGTTTAATATTCACGAGTTTCGTGATGCCGTTTCTGGCGGCATTTATGATTGCCGTTTTCGTACTGCTCATGCAGACGCTGTGGCTTTACGTGGATGATATTGCGGGAAAGGGCCTGGGCATGTTGATGGTTATAGAGCTGCTTGCCTACAAATGCGTGTCACTTATTCCACTGGCGCTGCCAATCGCCATCCTCATCTCATCGGTCATGGTCATGGGCAACCTGGCGGAACACTACGAATTATCGAGCTTTAAATCGGCCGGGGTCCGGCTGTTGCGCGTTATGCGCCCGTTGATTTTCTCGGGCATGCTGGCCTCGTTGTTCTCCTACTACTGCTCTAATTACCTCATACCGGTCGCCAATCTGAAATTCGGTTCCCGCATGTACGATATCCAGCGTCAGAAGCCGACACTGCGGCTTGACTCCGGCGTATTCAACTACGATTTTCAGGGGTACGCTATACATATAGGCGAGAAAGGGGCCGACGGCAAACACATCGAGGACGTACTCATTTACGACCACAGCAGCGATAATAGTAACGAATTCAGTCAGATCGTGGCTGAAAAAGGAGAGATGTACGCGACCGGGGGCGGGAGCTATTTCGTGATGAATCTCGAAAACGGTCACCAATATGTAGAGTCGCGTCCCGGCCGGTCGGGAAACGAAAAATACCCCTTCGTCCGGACTTCCTTCGATGAATGGACCAAGGTGTTTGACCTGACGGAGTTCCAGCTGAGCCGCACCGACGAGGAGCTCTTCAAGTCGAACCGCAGCATGCTCACCATCGATCAGCTCCACGAGGCGGTCGATTCGCTGACGATCAAGATAGAAGAGCGGGAGGTAGGCTTTTCAAATATAGTCAGCAATTATTTTTACTTTGAAGAGGTGGATAGCTCCTTTCTAGAGCCACGAATCGATTCGATTCCGGAAGTGCAGTCGGACCCCGATCTGCCGCAGGAAAAAGTGGACACCAACGGTCCTGTGCGGGTCAATCAGTCTCCGGCAAACCAGCTGGAAAAGTTCGGCCGCCGCTGGATGGCGGATCGCAGCAGCCAGGTGGGCGGCGGTGAGACAGCTGCTGCCGGGAGCGATTCGCTGAAACAAAAGCGGCTGATGGAAAAACTCCAACGCTACAGCGGGCAGCGGGCGGCGGAACAGGAAGGACTGGATACGCTGGAAGCTTTTGACAGCATTATCGAAACCTTTCCCATTTATGAGCAGAAGCGCTTGTATAGCAAAGCCAAAACTTTTGCCCGCAGTATCCATGGGCAGGCAGAGGCGGCTGTACGTTTTTTGCACGACTTACGGGAGAGCAAGGTGAAGCATATTTACGACCTGCATATGAAGTACAGTATGGCGGTTGTTTGTATCATCTTTGTATTCATTGGTGCGCCGATGGGGGCCATTGTTCGCAAAGGAGGGTTTGGTTATCCGATACTGGTATCCATTATCTTCTTTATGGTGTTCGTCATTCTGACCATCTTCTGCCGGAAAATTGCCGAAAGCCTCGTGCTCCCTGCCGTGGTAGCGGCCTGGGTGCCCAACCTGATCCTGTTTCCGGTCGGACTATTGCTCACTATCCGGGCCATGAACGACTCCAAGGTGGTTGATATGAGCGGCTACGCGGCCTTTTTTCAACGGATTTTCAAAAAGAAAGCAGCGCAGCCATGAAGGCTTCCCTAAAACAGTTGCGGGCCCTGGGACGGGAAAATACCTATTTCTTTTTCAGCTTTACGTTTTTCCTCCTGGCCGGTGGTGCCGGTTTATTAACTTCCCAGACCGGAGACCTCGTCTTCTTTTTCAGCGATCATCGTAGTGTTGCCGGGGATCTGTTCTTCCGTTACGCCACTACGCTGGGAGAAGGACTCTTTTTTGTCTTAGGGGTTATCGCTCTTTGTTTTATTCGTTATCGCTACGCTGTGATACTGCCTTTTTTGGGATTGGCGGTGTCCATCGTCACCCAGTCGGCCAAGGCTTTTTTTGCGCACCCCCGGCCCTATGCTTATCTGACGGAAGTGCAAATGCTCGACCGCCTCGTGCCGGTGGCAGGCGTACCCCTGCACGGCGGTTGGAACAGCTTTCCTTCGGGACACACGATGGCCGGCTTTGCGCTTTTTGCTTTTCTGGCACTGTGCCTGCCGAGAAAAAAAGGGGCGGGCCTGCTTTTTTTCCTGCTGGCCCTGTTGGTCGGTATCTCACGGGTTTACCTGGGGCAGCACTTTTTTAAAGACATCTATTTGGGGAGCATCCTGGGCGTTTTGCTCGCGCTTATTTTTTACGTACTGGCCGAACGGCTGCCGGCCCGGCGTTGGCCCTGGCTGGATAAAAGGCTTAGGTCGAGGGCCTGAGTATCCCCCCCTCTCTTTCCCGGCTTGTAGTCTACTTCACTGTCTTGATCTCGCCCGTTTTAATCTTATTCACATAAGAAGTGATTTCCTCGCGCACCTTGGGCATCAGGATCACCAGGCCGATCATATTGGGTACCACCATGGCGAAGATCATGGCGTCGGAGAAATCGGTCACGGCGCCGAGACTGGCGGCGGAGCCAAGCACGACAAACACGCAAAAGAGAATCTTGTAGCTGTAATCGGCGATTTTGTTACGGCCGAACAGGAACATCCAGCTTTGCAGGCCGTAGTAGGACCAGCTCAACATGGTGGAAAAAGCGAAGAGTACCACCGCAATGGTCAGTACGTAAGGGAACCAGGGGATTACCGATTCGAAGGCGGCGGAAGTGGCGGCGACGCCGTCGGGGATGGGGGCGCCGTATTCCATAATGGTGCCGTCGCCGTTGGTGATGATGATGACCAGTGCCGTCATGGTACAGACAATTACCGTATCGATAAAGGGTTCGAGCAGGGCTACCACGCCTTCACTGGCAGCGTGCTCGGTACGCACGGCGGAGTGAGCGATGGCGGCCGAGCCGACACCGGCCTCGTTGGAGAAGGCGCCGCGGCGGAATCCCTGAATGAGCACGCCGACAAAACCACCGGCGACGCCCATGGGGGTCATGGCGCCGCTGAAAATTTGACCGAAGGCCCAAGGTATTTCACTGAAGTGGGAAAAGATGATAATCAGGGCGGCGACTACATAAACGCCGCACATAAAGGGCACCACGCGTTCGGTCACCTTCCCAATGCGCTTGATGCCGCCAATGATGACCAGCGCGACAATCGTGGCCATAACGACCCCGAAAATGAGGCCCGAAGCGCCGGAAGTGGCGCCGATCATACTATTGAACTGTTCGGCGGCCTGATTGGCCTGAAACATATTGCCGCCTCCGAAAGAGCCTCCCACACACATGATGGAGAAAAAGACGGCGAGCACCTTGCCCAGGCCGGAGAGGCCTTTTTCGGAAAGGCCTTTAGTCAGGTAATACATCGGGCCGCCGTAAACGGTGCCGTCCGGCCCGATATCCCGGTATTTTACACCCAGGGTACATTCCGTAAACTTGGAAGCCATCCCCAGCAAGCCGGCGCAGATCATCCAGAAGGTGGCGCCCGGCCCGCCGATGGAAATGGCGATAGCCACCCCGGCGATGTTGCCCAGGCCGACGGTGCCCGAGAGGGCAGCAGTCAAGGCCTGAAAGTGGGATACTTCTCCGCTCTCGTTCGGGTCGGAGTACTTGCCCCGCACCGTATCGATGGCCAGCTTAAAGCCCCGGAACTGGATAAACTTAAAATAAAGCGTAAATATGGTGGCCCCCAAAAGCAGAATGATAATGACGATCGGCATCTGACTGGTGGCATCCTCCCCAAACTGAATAGGATAGAAAACAATGTTCGACACTGTGGTGGAGATCGGCTCGAAAGCATCGTTCACGCGCTCATCCCATCCCACTTCCCCTTCCTGGGCCGATGCCAGTAAAGGACTCAGTACTGTAAAAAGCAGTAAAAGTATTTTTCTCATGGTCATCTCTGGTTCAATAGTGTTGGTGTTTTCGTAAAAATGCGGCTTAAGGTATTTCTTTCTTTTTATTTTTTCAAAATAAACGCTAGCTTAATCCTGGCTTCGCCAGGCACGAGGCGAATCTTTCGTTTGAAAGCAGCGCAATTTAACTAATCCTGTTACTTCTCTCCAAGGAAGGAACGAATTTATTATTTATAAAGCTTTGCAGCAAGAACACACTGACGAAGAACTGATCAAACTCCTGAGGAAGGATGGAGACCGCGCGATGGAGTTGCTCTTCCACCGCTTTTACGCCTATTTGTGTCGCAGCGCCTACCGCGTATTGGGTGAAGAGGCTGTAGCGGAAGACCTGGTACAGGAAGTGTTTTACGAGCTGTGGAAACGCCGCAAAGAGCTGCACATCACCACTTCCCTGAAGGCCTATTTGCGTCGGGCTACCGTGAACAAGACACTGAACTACATCCGGGATCAGCGCAAGGTGTACTTTGAACAGGAGGACAAGATATTGCTGCCTGCCTTGAGACCCAGCGCCGTGCAGCGTCTGGAAGCCGCGGAGTTGCAGCAACTCATCGATCAATCGATCGACAGCCTGCCGGAGCGTTGCCGCATCATCTTTATTTTAAGTCGGTTTGAAGACATGACCTATAAAGAGATAGCCTCCGAACTTGGTATTTCGGAGAAAACAGTCGAAAACCAGATTTCCAAGGCGCTGCGCCTGCTGCGGGAAGCATTGGGGCCCTATCTCATACAGGCCTTATTTCTCTTTTTCGCAGGATGGTGGTAAGGCGCCGGGCATAACGGGGGCGTCATCAAATCGGGAGGGCTTTCGCCCAAGCCGGCTTTTCGGTAAAAGCCACTCAAAATAAAACAGGTAACTCAATAGTGCCTGGGTACTTGAAAAAAAGTTAAAAATTTTAACAATAGCATAGGGGAAGAAACTTAAGTTAGTGTCTTCAAAACAGGAAGAACAGTTAGAATGGAATACCCGAAAATTATACAACTATTACTGAAGCGCCGAAAAGGCCGCCTTTCCGGGGAGGAGCAGGGCGAGTTGAACGAGTGGCTGAAGGAAAGTCAACGCCATAAAAAAGAGGCGGGGCTGTACGATAAGATTTGGAACCTGTCCGGTCAGTATAAGGCGGGGTACGAACCCGACACCGGTGCCGGGCTGGATCGCTTTCACCGTCGGGTACAGGCTGAACAGCCGGCCGGCGGCACTTCCCTCCGCTGGTGGCTCATCATTGTGCTGATCGCCTTGCTGGGGCTTTTGGGTTGGTATCTGTGGCAGCGGATACAAGCGGCGCCTCCTTCCGAACCGGTTGCCACCACTACCGGAGCCGGTGAACAGCGCACCTTGACCCTACCCGACGGCAGTCAGGTATTTCTCAATGAAAAATCACGGATTCTCTATCCTGCCGAATGGCCCGCCGGTACTGCCCGGGAAGTTCAGCTTCAAGGAGAAGCTTTTTTCGAGGTGCGCCCTCAACCGGGTAATGCTTTCACCGTTCGCACTCCGGAAACGGAGATTCGGGTCCTGGGTACGGCTTTTAACGTCCGGGCCTACCTTGACGAGGCAGAGACGGCAGTGACCGTCGAAGAAGGCCGCGTTGCCTTCCGCACCCTCGATGAACAGCAATCCCTGACACTGGAAGCCGAAGACAAGGGCATCTGCGAGCACGGCGGCCTGATGTACCCTATTGAAAATGCCGGCGTGAATGCCCGCCCCTGGCAGTCGGGCGTTCTCCGCTTTCGCAAAACGCCCATGCGCGAAGTAGCGCGCTCCCTCCAACAGTACTTCGGTCTCGTTCTCGACCTGCAGCGCTCCAACATCGCTGAGTGCGCCTTCACTTATCCTCCGCTTCAGCAGGACGAAATTGATCAGCTAAAACAAACGCTGGAAGCCGTTTATCAGGTGCGTATCGAACGAGTTGCCCAGGATACTTTACGCCTCTTCGGTGGTAAAGCATGTAAAGAGTGATCCCTGTCCGGCGTTGTTTCACAGGTTGATCAGCGTCCGGTTGGGCTATCCGGAAATAGCGGGGGTGAAACTGTCCGAAAGTTTCGCCATACCCGGCAGCGCCGGAATGAGTTTAGCGACTCCAATCATCTTTTGTCTCTGCCATACGGAATGAGGTAAACGACTGGTACGGGGCCCGGCCCGGCAAACTTTTTTTGAATTCCTCCGCAAATAGCCGTAAATTAGTTATCATTCATATCACCCGGCTTAGATGATGAGGCGATTCTCTCTAGTTCTGCTTACCGGTCTATTGATGACTCATCTGGCTGCGCAGGAATTGCTGCAGCAGCGTATTAGTCTTTCTATGAGTGATACACCGCTTGAAGAAGCGCTCTTCATCTTAATGGATGACTACGGCATTCCTCTATCTTTCAACAACGATATCCTTCCCCCCAAGCAAATGACTGCTGTGTTGCAGGATCGCCCCTTAGAAGCGATTCTGGATTATGTGCTCCGCAATACCGGGCTGAGCTTTCGGCGCGTAGGCCGGCAAATTGTGTTATTCGAGCTCGACTACGATACGCCTCCTCTGGAATCGCCAAGCTACACGCTTAGTGGATATGTGCAGGATGCAGATACGGGAGAGCCGCTGATCTATGCGGGCGTTTTTGACGAGCAGAGCAAGAAGGGAACCATGACCAATGAATTTGGATTCTTCAGTCTGACCTTGCCGGCGGGAAAGGTAGATCTGCTATGCTCCTACATCGGCTATGAACCGGAAGGCAGGGAAATAGAGCTGAAGGCCGACCGGCGGCTCCATCTCGGCCTGCGCACCGCCCTGGTCCTGGAGGAGGTGCTTGTCGTCGCGGAAGATCCGCTGAGGGACCGCTCCGCACTGGGGGGGCGAACCGATGAGATTAACCTTTCGGAGGTGGCTGCCTTTCCACAGCTGGGTGGAGAGCCCGATGCGGTGCGCCTCACTCATTTTCTCCCCGGCGTTCAAACCGGTACGGACGGCATCGGCGGCATTTTTGTACGGGGAGGGGATGCCGGGCACAACCTGGTGTTGCTCGACGGCGTGCCGGTGTATAACCTCTTCCACGGCGCCGGTCTTTTCTCCATTTTCAACGCCGACGCGCTGAAGAGTGTGCGGCTGATGAAAGGCGCCTTTCCGGCGCGCCACGGCGGCCGTCTCGCATCCGTACTCGATGTACGCACCCGCGACGGCAACCGGCAGGAGTTTCAGGGGACAGCCGGTATAGGCTTGCTGTCGGCCCGCGCCACCGTAGAAGGCCCCTTGATCAAAAACAAGAGCTCTTTTATTATCTCGGCCCGCCGCTCCTTTCTCGACTGGTACCTGCGCCCAGCCTCTCAACAGCTCAAAGCAAAACAGGGGGAAAACGGCGCCGTGGACTATAACTTCTACGACTTCAGCGCCAAATTCAACATCGAGGCCAGCCCCCGCGACAAACTTTTCCTGAGCTTGTACAGCGGCCGCGACAACTTTCTCAACTACGGGGAAGCCCGGCAGGCCTTCCGGCTTGGTGAAGACCGGGAAGAACAACAGCTGCTCAATTATAACTCCCATTACCGCGAAAAACTATTTTGGGGCAACCAGGTGGCCTCTCTTCGCTGGAACCATGTTTTTGGCCCCAAATTGTTCGCTAATACTACATTAACTTATTCCCGGCTGGGCGTAGACATAGAACAGTCGGCCCGGGATTCCATCCTGCAGCAGGCGCCGCTTCGACTGATCAGCAAATCGCTTGAATACAGCAATTATCATTCGAGTATCGAAGATGTGGGTTTGCGCATGGATCTGGAATATATACCCTCCACCCTTCACTACCTGCGTTTTGGGGCACAGGTGACCCATCACGATTTCCAGCCTGGCATCGTGCAATACGACGAAAAAACCGAAGAGGTGCTGCATGAATCTCCGGTCATGGTCACGCCGGAGCACTCCATGGAATACGCCGCTTACGTGGAGGACGATATGGTAGTAGCCGATCAGCTGCGGATGAACGTCGGGGTGCGGGCCACGCTGCTTACCGTCGTCGACAAATCTTACTTTTCCGTGGAACCTCGCTTTGCGCTGACCTGGAATTTTCATCCCCGGATGCGCCTCAATGCCTCCAGCGCCGTCAATTCCCAGTTCCTGCACCTCTTGTCTAGTTCCAACCTGGGGCTGCCGATCGACCTGTGGGTGCCCTCCACCGCAGATATCGCCCCGCAACGCTCCCAACAGTGGGCCCTGGGCCTCGACCGCCGAATAGGGGAGGCGTACCTGTTGTCCATCGAAGCTTATTTTAATCGCATGGATAATCTCGTCACTTATCAGGAGGGCGCTTATTTCCTGAACAATTGGCGCCGCAGCGTAACGGCCGGCAGCGGCAAGGCCTACGGGGTGGAAGCCATGCTGCGCAAAAAAAGCGGCCGCACCACGGGCTGGTTGGCTTACACCTTGTCCTGGGCCAGGCGTCAGTTTGACGAAATCAACGACGGGGAATGGTACCCTTTCAAGTATGACCGGCGGCACAACCTGCAGCTCATCGGCCGCCATGCCTTTAATGACTGGCTGAGCGCGACGGCTGACTGGACCTTCGGTACGGGACTGGCTTTCAGCTTACCGCTCTTTGCGTTCGAAACGCCGGGGCAAGGTGGAGATCCGGTCCTTTCCTACGATGGGAAAAACAATTTCCGAATGCCCTACTACCACCGCCTCGACCTGGGGGTGCGGATGACTTTTGACAGTAAAAACCTGCAGCACGCGCTGAACCTTGGACTGTACAATGCCTACAACCGGGATAATCTGTTGTACTACGATATTCGCCGGCAGGCCGTTCAGCGCGACGGCGAACTGATCCGACGCTTCCAGCCGGAAAGGGTGAACATGATGCCCCTGCTTCCTTATTTCAACTATTCTGTGAAATTTTAGTTATCTTGTTAAGGTTATCTTGACCTTAATTAAATCAGAGCTGGATGAGCAGGAAATCTACACTTTTTCTTTCCGGGCTGTTTTTCCTCCTCCTCTCCTGTGAAAAACCCACGGATTTTGAAGCCATAGCGCCGAAAACAATCGTCGTTAGTGAATTCACAAGTAACCGAACCCTGGAAGTTTCTGTATACCGGGCTAACAATCTGTTTGATAGTACAGCGCGGGAGTATCTCGTTAACGCAGACGTGGAGGTCTACCGCGGAGAAGCCTTTCAAACACATCTTCAACTCGACAACACTAAAGTGCCCCCCTGCTATACCAACGCTTCTTTTCTGCCAACCCCCAACGCTACTTATCGCATAGAAGTGCAACTGCCAGGAGAGGAACTCATCACGGCCGACAGCCGGATACCAAATCCCATCGAAATTCATCAACTCCAGGTGACCGACCTGGACCTCAATCCTACTTCCGGAGGCCTGGAATATAATTTTCGCGTTTCAATTCAATTTGAAGATCCCCCGGAGGAGGTCAATTATTATCATCTCAACTTCGCCCAGCAAATCCTGAAACAACAGACCGATATGCACGGTTTTGAGCAGCGGGAAGAAAAAGTGACCTTCAGTTCCCGTTTTAATATTGACCAATTTACCGTAGCCGGCAACGGCGGCCTGCTCTTCAGCGATGACAGGTTCGATGGTGAGCGCTTCATCTACTCCTTCCCCATGCGTTTTAACCTGGCGCCGGAAGAAAGACTGGGCACGCTCAGGGTGGAACTCCGCGCCGTGTCAGAGGATTACTATCTGTTCCAAACCTCACTGACCCGTCAAAAAGGGCCCGGTACGCCCATACAGGGCGATGCTTCCCTCTATAACAATATTCAAAACGGCCTCGGCATCTTCGCCGGCTATACCTTCTCCGTGGATTCAGTGGCCGTGCAGTAGAAAACAGCTTGTACAACACTATCCCTCTCCGCAATGCGGTGCATACCTCCTGTATCAGACAACCTTTCTATCCCGGGCTCCGACTGAGCACGGCCTGGAAAATCTAAAATCTTAAGGTTTCTTTAGTAACTATTCAGTCTCGCCTCTACGCGGCGATACTTTTTTGTTTTGCCACGGATCACACGGATTTCCCAAAATGATAATCCGTGTAATCTGTAGCTAATGAAAACTTTCCTGGCGAAGCCAGGGGAGTGAATAGCAACGATAGGCTCTCCTTCCGGCGGGTTAAGGTCGAACAGGCTAAGAGCCTGTGTTACGGGTTTCGGTCATCCTTTTTAAAATAATTCCCTTTTTCATAGGGGGGTGGGAAATATTCCGTGTCTACTAGAATACAAAAGGCAAGAATATTACTGTAAAAGCAATGCTTGCCAAATAATGTTAAGCAACTATTGTTCAGTTGGAGTTGAAAAAATGACTGTTATGAGTACCGAAAAAATGATGTCCTTCTTCACCCAGTTTCCCCTGTTTACCCAACTTTCCGATTCCGAACGCGCCCGGCTGATAGATATGATCGACTACGAAGTCAAACCGCGCTACAGTTTTATCTATATGCAAGACGAACCTTCCGACCGGATCTTTTTCCTGGCGAGGGGGGCCGTCAAGATTGCCACCCATTCCAGCGACGGAAAGGAGATCATAAAATCGCTGATTCACCCTACCGCTATGTTCGGCGAATTGGGCCTGGTCGGCGAAAAGACCCGGCAGGACTTTGCCCAAGCACTGAAAGAGGAGGTGCATATCTATACCCTGCGCGTAGAAAACTTCAAGCTGCTCATGCGGCAGAACTTCGAACTTTGCAACCACATCATGATGCTCTTTGGGAGCCGCCTGATGAAGGCTGAAAACAAACTGGAGTCCCTGATTTTCAAAGATGCCCGCACCCGCATCATCGACTTCATCAAAGACTCCATCGACAAGCGGGGCCGCCGCGTGGGCTACGAAATGCTCCTCAAACATTCCCTGACTCACCAGGATATCGCCAACATCACCTGCACCAGCCGGCAAACCGTGACGCTGGTACTGAACGAACTTAGAAAGTCGGACCTGATCTACTTCAACCGTGGAAAGATCCTGGTGCGCGATATGGCGAAACTAGTATGACGGAAGTCGAATAGCGCTTAATTATTGACTTTCCCTCGGTTTTGGTTGGCAGTGAATTTTGGAAAAAGGCCTGCCCGGGTTTGATTGAACAATGCTTTCACTGAAGCGGGCCGCCGGCCTTCATCCGCAATTTAGAGGATCTTTGCTTCCGGGCAGGGGGGCATTGCAATACGCTCGACCATGGGACCTTCCTTCAAACAGATCATTCGCCCGCAGTCTGATCATCGCAAGCATCCGCGTGAAAGCTCGGGCCAGCAATGAAGGCTAAGTACAAGGAACGAAGTTTTGACGATCGGATACTCACTATTGGAAGGTCTGGCGTCTGCTATCTGGTTTCTGACGTCTTTTTGATCCGACAAGATTAAATTCCCTGCACTTAGACTACTCATTGAGTTTCCAACTGTAGCCCATGTATTCCACTTTCGCATCTTTATTGATCTCCACCTCGGCATATTTGTTGAGAAACCCGATCAGGTTGTCAAAATCTTCTGCGTACCACTTGAAGATTTTACTGATGACTACGCGGTCGGGGCTCAGCTTGTTGTACTTCGGGTTGTTGATGAACTGCCGGGTTTGCTGCTCCAGTTGCTGATCGAGCTTGTCAGCTGTATAGGCGTGATTGTGCAGGGGCGGGCAGGACTGCGCGGCGCAGTTGACTACTGCGTGGATGCGTGGATCCCCGAACTTCGGGCGAAGGATGTCGTGCTCAATGTTATTCAGCGTGTAACTTTTATCATCTAATTCGATCCACTCGACGTCCCAGGGGTTACCGCCGTGCAGGTCGCGGATACTGGATACCAGATAGTTTTTGACGATCAGCTTAACGGTAAAGGCGTTGTAGGCATTGATCCAGTAAGCCATCTTCTCATTTCGCGACCAGCCGTCCTGAACGGGGTTGTCTGCAAGCTTTTGCAAATACCGGTTCAGCCTGGCTTCGTCTTTTTTGAAGCCGGGGTA
>Ga0102943_1000084_pt1 | contig 61580 bp, 47 predicted proteins | sample SalPonC_black_MG_FD_78174 | JGI IMG/M metagenome (GOLD analysis project Ga0102943, IMG submission 78174) | Salt pond soil microbial communities from South San Francisco under conditions of wetland restoration - Salt Pond MetaG... | ecosystem: Environmental > Aquatic > Marine > Intertidal zone >...
CTTGTAGCTGCCCGAAGCTTAGGCCGAAGAAGGCCAGCAACAACAGGATATTCCTGCTTTTGAGGTCCTTCCATGGCCGGAAAGAGGTGAAGGTAAAGGTCGTCTTTTTCATAGATTACAATTTGTTAAAATGAATTTAGGTTAATGATGGATTATAATACAACTTATTGTTGCCTATGCTAAACAGCAGTTTCTCTTGTCGGTCGTCGTGAAAAGAGTACCTGCGTTGTCATTAATTACATCAGGTCAAAATCGCAGCTATGGGTAACAGCTACCCTGCTATCGCAACTGTATCGCGATAGATTATAGATCCACATGAATAAAAATGCTCCCTAATGAGATTCACTGAACTTCAGGATGTGCTTAGTGCAACACTCATGAAATCAGAGCTAGATGAGATAATTTAAAGGAAGTCAGAAGAAATGGGGTACGGGAATACGAAAATAGCTTGGGAGTGTAAATGTTCATGTTCATGGGATATTTTTTAATAGCTTTTGCAAAGTTAAAAACTTGGCAGTATTATTCAGTAAAATTACGAATAATTTTTCCTGAAATTTGACCTTTTGGGTGTGGGTAGTATTTTAACTTTGAATGTACAGCAGAACAGTACAAATATAAAGAAAAAGCTGATACAAGTTTATACCCTAAAAAGGGTAATTTTTTTAATCAGGCCGCGATTCAAAATCATCGTTAAACGAGGCAGTGATCATAGGCCGTCTTAACCAGAGCGGCGGTATTGCTGACGCCCAGTTTTCGCATAATATTTTTCCGGTGGACGCCTACTGTTTGATCACTAATGAAAAGGCGCTGGGCGATCTCTTTGTTACTCAACGCCTCTGCGATCAGGCGGAGTACTTCGGTTTCCCGCTTGGTCAGGTGATGCTTCTTCAGGAAACTATCCTCGAATATATAGGTGCCGGAGCTAGCTTGTCCATTGGTGGACCGGGTAGGCCGCCTGCTGTGAAAGGCCACCCCATTGCCAACGAAGGTATGCCCACTCAGCACCGCTTCCATAGCGGTAAAGAGTTCACCGACATTTTTATCCTTTAGAATATAACCATCCACCCCGAATTTAAACGCTGATTTAATGATTTTGGGATCATCGTAACGGCTGAGTACCAATACGCGTGGGGAAACGCTGGCATTTTTCAATTCCCGCAGTACTTCCAGTCCGTCTTTACCGGGAAGGTTGAGGTCGAGTATGAGCAGATCCGCATTTTCCCGTTGGACAGTGCGGAGCAATTCGCATCCATCAAAAGCGGTGGCGATAATATCGCAGGGAAAGGGAGCTTCTTCCGTGAGGACTTTTTTTAACCCGGTAATGAAAATTTGTTGATCATCCGCGAGGATCGTTTTAATACTTTGCATGGGATTACAGTATTTTGAATATGTACATGGGATATAAAGTGCTTCGTTTGGAATATACTACCGTTCAGGGCCCTTATCCCTTTTATTGACGAGGGAACGATTCACGGATATAGTATTTCCAGGTATGGCGACGAGGTAAAGGGTTGACCTAACTTTTTTTGAAAAAGCTTTAGGGCGATTTAACTTTTGAAGGGGTAGAGGTAGTGGAGAAGAATAATTTCCTAGCCGCCCATAAGGCAAAATAATAAAAATTTTAAACTATTGTCAAGTTTGGGATGCAAAGTATGCTACATCGATGGAGTTATTGGGCATTTTATTTGATTATTTTACTGTTCTGCGCGATGTCTTTCCGGCCGGGTTCTATTTTGTCTGGTAACTCAATCCATGCTAAACCACTTTGTATTGAAAAAGACGCAAAAGGGGATGCTAAGCGACATTGGCTCAGCATCCCCTTCTGCATGGATCAAAAGGCCGGACTATTCAATTAACAACATTTTGCGGGTTGCTGATTCCTGGCCGGAATTCAGCTGATAGTAAAGTATACCGCTTGTTTCCGTCAGCTCGCTGCGCTGCAGGCTCCATTGCTGATCTCCCTGTCCGAAAGTGTTCGTACGGGTGTACAGCACCCTTCCGGATGCATCGAAAATGGTCAGGGTAGCCTCTCCGCTTTCCGGCAAATAAAACGGAATCACCGTTTGTGTCCGGAAAGGATTGGGCTGGTTCTGATGCAATACAAAGCCGGCTGTTTCCATTCCCTGGTTCTCGTACATCAGTCGAACGGGCATTTCATGCAAGGTCTGGTCATAAGCATTGGGCGCCAGCTTATCCCCTAATTGCAGCAGTTCTCTCAGGTAACCATCCTGAAGCACCTGGAAGGTCAACCCGAACAACGCACTTCCTGCCTGCAGGGGAATAGCCGCATTGGAATTCCAGCTGGTGGTGATCAGTCCTTCCTCCTGGAAGATCCCAAAGTGGTCCTCCGAAAGCCCTGGCAATACCCCATCACTATTTATACCTTCAAAGCGAAGCGCATTCTGGTCAAAAGCGAGACTGAACTGGTACCCCTGCAGGGAAGAGAGTTCGGAACTGGTCAGCTGAACCGTTACGGATTCCCCTTTCCTGAGTTCCCGGTCGGCCAGGTACACATTAAGCCCCGGCTTTTGTCCGCGGTCGGCGATGACCGGTGTCGTCGCGTTGCTGATAACCTGAACCGTATTGTTTACGTCACCTGTTTTGATGGCAATATATTCCAGGTTGAGATCCTGGCTGAGCACATTGAAATCAAGCCCTTCGGGAAACTCCTCGGCGAAGGGATTTAGTGGATTTGTAAAGACGTAGGAAGCAGGCACGAAGCGCCAGTTTTCATTGTTCGTAAACTCACGTTGTATGCCCAGGATCACCTTCCGCACCGATACGATATCCAGGGTGGAAATATTCCCCGAGTTGTTGACATCGGCAGCTATGATCTTATAGGGGGAATCCAGTGTACTCAGGCCCAGAACATGTTTCTGGATGAGAATGAGGTCTATGGTGGAAACGCCGTTGATGGCTTTATCCGATTTGGTCAACTTGAGTTCACGGAGGTCACAGCCTCCGACCGGAAGAAAATCAAAGCGGCCATCGCTTTCGGTAGTCAGCTGTTCTACATTGCCGCCCGCGCGAAGGTAGACCAACACATCAGGAACCGGGTCTCCTCTTTCCGTACGTACTCTTCCATCAACTTCAACCAGCTTATTTTCACAGATCTGGCTGTGAGGCATCGCCTGAAACACGTTTTCCTGCATCAGTTTGATACCGGTATTTCGCATGACCACATCGCGCATGGTGGTGTGGTGAATTTCCTTTTTTTCTTCTTCACTGAGCCCGCTGTCATTGAGGTAAAAGAAGCGGTCGCCATCGCGTAAATTAGAAAACTGACGAGTCATGATCGTCATAATCGTTTCTCCGAACAGAGCGCCACGCATGGGCGTTTCCGCCAGCATGCCCACCCAGGGATCGATATTGTGAATGCTTCGATACGAATCACTCAGCCTGGAGACGGTTTCCGGTTTAAAGCTGATCTGCTGAAAGAAATAATAGGGCTGTAATCCGAAGTTTCTCCGCACCGTGTTAAAATCGGGTAATCCCCTTTCCCGGCCCCGGCTGATGTTGATGGAGACCAGGTCGAACCCGCCGGCTCCCGGAGGACCGAAGAGGAAATTGCGCACATCGTCAATCACCTTAGAATCCATATTCTGTTGCACTTGTGCAGCCATACCTTGCAGGAAGGGCTCTATACCACCGGATTCGATGACCACCCGAGGATTGAAAAAAGCATCGCGAAGCGCCAGGTTGCCTTCCGGCAGAGTGTCGCCGTTGGCATCTATACGCTGCAGCGTACCGTTGAGCAACGTATGTCCCACGCGAAAAGCGGCCGCCGTAAAAACCTGAAACAGCTGAGGATTCACCTCGGGTTGGTACCCCTGGTACTCCGGAAGATAGATCCCCATAGTAGGAAGCCATTCGTTATACACGATAGATTGCGTAATAGCCGCCACGCGTTTACGAGCCTGCAGGTATAGCATTTCATCGTCCCATTCGGGATGGTCCCGGGCCAGTTCGTCACACAAGCGGTTATGCTCACGGACGAACAGGGTGTGAAAAGACAGGAGTAAGGGATTTTCATTGGCGCGCGGATCTCCGGCAACGTAAAATTTATCGGAAGTGCGGGTTGGATTATCCATATGAGGCGCATCCGAATCAATGGCCCCGTCGAGTTCACCGCTGACCGTATTGAAGGGCAACATATTGCCTTTTGAGACTTTCAATTTGCCGCCCTCAAAACTGCGCAGCCAGTTGGCTTGTTCCTCCTCTGAGCCGTACACAGCGCTGGCATCCAGAAAAGCAGTAATTACATTGGGGTGTGCCCTGGGATTACCGGGACTGTTGCCCGTAGCAGGATCAAACGCATTGCGATGTATCGGGATGATAGCCTGCCCTGCACCCATAGGATCGAACCAGGGATCACCCTGCGGCACCTGAATGATCATCGGCTCAGGCCCGTCGGGCGTCAAGCCAATATCGTGATCGATAAACTGGCCGAAGGACCAGCAAAAATCACTTAAGGTTAAGGGATCATTGATCAATCCCTCCTGTGCAAAAATGGCATTACTTACTTCTCTCGGGTTTGGCCGGTTTTCGCCGGCCGGCACCGCCATGCCGTCCGCGTAACCATTCTCGGTAAAACGTAGTAAATTTTCTCCGGCTTGCCCCCAGCCGGGATTTTCCAGATTATTACCGAAGCCGTCTATCGACCGAAAGGCAGCAGGTTCCTCTGTTTGAGCTAATAGGGGCCAGCAAAAAAGTAAGGAAAAGAGGGTCAAGAGTAAAGGTCGTCTGTCCATAGGCTTTTGATTATTATAGTCATGGGTAATAACGCGAACTCCTACTTGCTTTGTAAGAAAGTAAGGAGCAATGTATCTTAAAACTGATGTTATTGCTACTAGGACCGGTTTTCAGGAACGACGCAACAAATTTATACTGGTGAGGGGAGCCAGTGGAAGCCAACAGGCAACTTAATCAAAACAATTGCAAATTTAATTATTTTACATGTTTAAAGCACAAATTTTGATTAATAATTATTTTACCTATTTGAATGTTCGGCCAAAACCAGTCAAACATCATGTTGACGATTCCGTAAAGGAAAGTACTCCAAATTTTCTTACCTTACCCAGGCGTACAAGCCCGTGCGGCTTCGGGTTTTTTCTTCTCCGGCTAAGCTGCTGTTTACCAGCAACCGGGCTGATTAAAACCTTTGTCCGATAAAACTGTTATGCGTTTGCTATACTCACTTTGCCTTTTAAAATGTTAAAAATAAAGAAAGGTATTTTTGAAATTCTGCAGAAAGCTGATACTTTAGAAGAAAATTACGTCACAACAAAGGTTATTGAGTTGTTTGGTTGAGCACCTATTGCTCAATAACCAATACAACAGTCGGGTGATTTCTTAGGAGAAGGGTACTTCGTGTATCCTTCTCTTTTTTTTGGGCAATAGTAAAGGTACTTAAAGCGTACTATCCCTGCCGACTATGAGAAAAACTTGGTACTGCATATGGCTTATCCTCTTACCGATTGGCTGGATCGGCGCCCAAACCGGTTCGCTATCCAACATTCGGCAACGCCTGCTCCTGCCCAGGCAGGACAGTGCTGTGCGTTTGGATAGGCTGATTGTCATCCCTTCTTCGCTGCGTATTACCGCTCATCCCACCGGCGAAACGATAGACAGCAGCAGCTACCAAATAGCCAACAACCGCCTTTACTGGCAACGACTCCCTCGTTTTGATACCGTACAGGTGAACTACCGTATTCTTCCCTATGATCTGGAGCAGTCATTCCGCCATCTGGATACCAGCCGGATCAGCCCTGCGGGCGATTCCCTGCTTCTAACCTACAATCCCTTCTCCGAACAAGAACCCCTGATCGACTTTAAGGGGCTCGACTACAACGGCACTTTTGCCCGCGGCCTCTCCTTCGGTAATAACCAGGATCTCGTCCTAAATTCCAGTTTCAACCTTCAACTTGCCGGAGACCTGGGAGAAGGTGTAGAGATCCTCGCTGCGATCAGCGATGAAAACATCCCGCTGCAACCGGAGGGTAATACGCAGCAGCTACAGGAATTCGATAAGATTTTTGTCCAGCTCAAAAAAGATGAAAACCGGCTTATTGCCGGTGACTACGAATTGCGAAGGCCTGACAGCTATTTTATGAATTATTTCAAAAAGCTGCAGGGCGCCACCTTCAGCAATCAAAGTTCGCTGGGAAAGGGCTTGCTGCAAACCGATGCCAGTGTAGCTATTGCCAGGGGGCAGTTTGCCCGCAACACCATCAGTGGTGAGGAGGGTAACCAGGGGCCTTACAAGCTGCGGGGCAGTCAGGGCGAACGCTTTATCATCATTCTTTCGGGAACCGAAAAAGTATGGCTGGATGGTCAGCTCCTGCAACGCGGCCTGGAGGAAGACTACATTATCGATTACAACCGGGGGGAGCTCACCTTCACCAACCGCCGCCTCATCACCAAAGATAGCCGGATCATTATCGAGTTCGACTATTCCGACCAGAATTACCTTCGCTCCCTCTACGCCTTTAACACCGAATACAAACAGGACCGGTTCCGCTTCTATGTCAACCTGCTCAACCAACAAGACAGTAAAACCTCCACCGGTAACCAGGAGCTCTCCGATGAGGAAAAGCGCATTCTTGCCAATGCCGGAGACAACCCCGGCCTCGCCGTTGCTCCTGGGATAGATACCCTGGAGGAATTCAGCCCTTTCCGCGCCCTGTATATTGCCCGCGATACTTTGCTGGATTGTGGCCGGCGCGACACCATATATATATACAGCACCGATGCCGAACGCGCCCGCCTGACAGTACGCTTTTCCTTTGTGGGCGCAGGTAACGGCAATTACATGCTCGATGAAGAACAGGTCGCCAACGAAAGGGTATACCAGTGGATCGCCCCCGACCCTGCTACCTGCGCCCCCCGGGGTAGTTACGCACCGGTAGTACAGCTCGTTGCTCCCCAGCGACAAATGCTGCTCACGACCGGCGGTGAATACCGCATTGCAAAGGAGGGTCGCCTGCGCACAGAGCTCGCTTTTAGCCATAATGACCTCAATCGTTTCTCTCCCCTTGACAACAATGATGACAACGGCATGGCACTGCTAGCCGAATTTGACAATCGCTTCCAGCTCGGCTCCGAAAGTGAGGGCTGGCAACTAAGCACCGAACTAGGCTATGAAATGGTTCAGCAAAACTTCCGCGCCCTCAATCCTTACCGCGATCCGGAGTTTCTACGCGACTGGAGCCTCGCCGACAAGCAGGGACTCGGCGCTGTAGAACCAGCCCGGGAGCAGCTCTTGCACGGCGGCCTAAAGCTGGAACGCCCCGGTACGCTCAGTCTTTATTATCGCTTGAGCGCTTTTCTCCGCGACAGCCTCTATCAGGGATTGCAACACTTTACCTCGCTGGAATTAAAAAGGGGAGGACTGGAAATTGAAGGGCAGGGAAGCTTCGTCAATGCCTCTTCTCCCAGTAGCCGCAGTCGCTTCCTGCGCCCCCGCCTGACCATCACTCAACAACTGCCCTGGATGAACAACTGGCAGATCGGTGCCTACGGGGAAATGGAAAAAAACGATCGCTACGACGAGCGCGCCGACACCCTCAATCAGGCCAGCTTTTACTACCACTTACTGCGCAGCTTTCTGCGCAGCCCCGAAACCGGGGCCCTGCAGCTGGAAACCAACCTTACCCGTCGCCAGGATTACCAACCGGCCAATGGCGGTTTCGAACGAAGCACCCTGGCCCACGAAGTAAATATTAACGGCAGCTGGCGGGCAGCGCGCAGCTTCCGGCTGCGCAGCAATTTCACCTACCGCCACCTCGATGTCTCTTCCTTCGCCCGGCCCGGCCCGGAAGCCGGCGAAACCTTTCTCGGACGCACCGATGCCAACCTCACCCTCTTCAAAGGAGCGCTGCGCAGTACGACGACCTACGAAATCGGCGCCGGCCAGGAACCAGCGCTGGAGTTTACCTACATCAAAGTCAATAAAGGAGAAGGCACCCACATCTGGCTCGATTCGCTGTACAATAGCGACGGCGTAGTACAACCCAACGAAATGGAAATTGCTCCCTTCCCCGACCAGGCCGACTTCGTAAGGGTGACCACCTTTACCGATACTTTTACGAGAACGAATTCCGCCAATATCAACCAAAGCCTGCAACTCAACCCCAAAGCTGTCTGGTATGATAAAACGGGATTAAAGCGCTTCCTGGCCCGCTTCTCTTCTCAGTCTTCTTTTAAAATCAACCGGAAAACCCGGGATGCCCCCGGCATCTCTCCCTGGAACCCTTTCCAGCTCAATATCGCCGATACCGCCCTCGTCGCCGTCAGCTCCAATATTCGCAATGTGCTGTTTTTCAACCGCGCCGACCCCAAATACGATATACAGCTCGGCATGCAGGACAACAGTAGCAAACTGGTGCAGACTTCAGGATTCGAAAGTCGCCGCCGCCTGGAACGCTTTATCCGCAGCCGCTGGAATTTCAGCTCCGCCTTTAGTACACAGCTCGCACTCAGCACCGGCCAACGCATCAGCAACTCGGAGTTCTTCGATACAAAAGATTACCAGCTTTCTTTCTTCACCCTCGAACCACAACTCACCTTTCTTCCTTCCAAAAATTTTCGCACCATCCTGCGCTACCAATATGGATGGAACGAAAACACACTTATCGACAAGGGCGAGTCAGCCCTGCAACATGATCTCAACCTGGAAGCCACCTTCAATCGTTCAGCGACATCCTCTCTGCGTATGAGCCTTTCTTATGTCAATATTCATTTTAACGGCCAGGCTAATTCTCCCGTCGGCTTCGCCATCCTCAACGGCCTCTCTCCCGGCCGCAACTTTCTCTGGAACCTCAGCCTCGACCGTCAGCTGGCCCGCAACATCCAGCTGCGGATCAGCTACGAAGGACGAAAAACAGGAACGGCCGGCGTAGTGCACACCGGACGGGCGCAGGTGGCGGCAACCTTCTAAACGATGAAAATTGAAGGGCGCCGGCGCCTCCCGCTTCTTGACTAGTACACTGTGTACTAGGAATGGCTGGATCATTTCAATCATACTTTGCGCCTGCACATGTCAACAATTTTGCAGAAAAGAATGACCAAATTAATTGCTCGTCTTACCGCATTCCGTAATTTTGGTTCATTTCCCAAAACCAGTGCGCTTCGCACTTGCATATCTCAGCAGCTGAGAAAACGCTACACCAACATGAAATGGATTGCCCCCCTGATTTGCTTTCTGATGCTCCCGCTATTCGCCGTGACCCAAAGCGGGACCAACCCCTGGCGGGATATCACTTCCCAGCAACTACCCGTATCACTTCGGGACACACCTGCCAAAGACCTTCGTACCTTCCGGAGCCTGTACGCCGATACGGCCCGGCTGCGCGCCTTCCTGGAAGACGTGAGCATGGAAAGCCCCCCCCAGCACTCCAGGATACTGACACTGCCTCTGCCCGACGGGCGCATGGCCGCCTTTCGGATTGAAGTCTCCCCGGTCATGGCGCCCGGATTAGCAGCCCGCTATCCGCAGCTTCGTACTTACCGGGGTTACAGCAGCAGCCCCGGTGTTTACAATGCACGACTGGATATTACAGCGCATGGATTTCATGCCACAATAAGCACCGCTTCCGGTACCGTTTACATCGATCCTTACCAAAGTGAACCCTCGCCCTACTTTGCTGCCTACTGGGTGCGGGATAAGTTACCTCCGGAAGGAAGCACCGATTTTCAGTGTGGCCGGGAAGACGAATCCCAAGCGACAGTAGACATCCCTGTGGATTTTCGCGAAGGCGAAAACGGACTGCCCCTGCGCACCTACCGGCTGGCGCTGGCCTGTACCGGAGAATATGCTCAGTACCACGGCGGCACCAAAAACAAGGTTTTGTCAGTGATGGTCACCAAGGTAAACCGCCTCAATGCCGTCTTTGAACGCGAACTCGCCATTCGTTTCCTGCTGGTTGAAAATAACGACGAGCTCATATTCCTCGAGCCCGACCTCGATCCCTACACCAACGGCGATGAGGGCGCTATGCTCGAAGAAAACAGCCCGGTCCTCAACCAAAAGATCGGATTCCAAAGCTACGACATCGGCCATGTACTGGGTACGCACCAGTCTTTCGGCGGCATTGCCGCCCTGGGGGGCGTCTGTGGTCAGCGAAAAGGCGCAGGCGCCTCTGCCATGCGAAAGCCGGACGTCGATCCTTTTGTCATCGACATTATCGCGCACGAAATAGGGCATCAGTTCAACGCCCGCCACTCCTTTAGCAGTTGTCATAATGTGAGCCCCGAAACGGCCTACGAACCCGGCGGCGGTACCACTATCATGTCTTATGCCGGCATTTGCTCCGACGCACGCAACAACCTTCAGTTTTTCAAGGACGAGTATTTCCACGTCGTTTCCCTGGAGGAGATGCTGTTTTTTTCCCGTCAACGCGCCGGCGACAATTGCGCGGAAAAACAGGCTTCTGGCAATACCATTCCCGAAGTCCGGATTCCCCTGCAGAACGGCTTTCAAATTCCCGTATCGACTCCCTTCGAACTGACGGCCGTCGCAAAGGACCCCGACGGTGACTCCCTCACTTATTGCTGGGAACAATTTGACCTGGGCCCCGTGAACAGCCTCCCCGGAGAACCGGTGGAGGATTCGCCCCTGTTTCGGTCACTACCTCCCACCAGCTCTCCCACGCGGGTCTTCCCCGCTTTAACCAGCATTCTCGACGGCGCCTTCAGCTCTTCGGAAGTGCTGCCGACCTACTCCCGCAACCTGACCTTTCGTTGTACGGTACGCGACAATCACCCGGAAGCCGGAGCGCTCAGCTGGAAAGAAATCGCATTCAAAGCCGACTCCACAGCGGGCCCCTTCCAGGTAATTTCCGGCAATGCTCCCGATGAACGGTGGAAAGCCGGTGATTACAAACCGGTGTACTGGGAAGTGGCAAACACCGATAATGCGCGGGTCAATTGCCGCCTGGTGCGCATCCGGCTGTCACTCGACGGCGGAAAAAGCTTTCCTATCACCCTGCTCGATAAAACACCCAACGACGGCGAAGCCTTCATCACCGTACCCGATACGGTGAGCAACCAGGCCCGGCTCCGGATCGAGGCCGCTGACAACATTTTCTTTGATATCAGTGATCGCAACTTCGAGATATGGCCGCCGGCCAAGCCCGGTTATACCCTACAGGTCAATCCGTCTATGGTTCCACAACATTGCCTCCCGGCCCCTTTAAATATCGATCTGGAAATCGGCTCCCTGCTTGGCTACAACGAATCGCTCAGCCTTGATTTAGCAGGTGAGTTGCCACCGGGAGCTTCTTATTCCTTTTCCAAAAACCCGGTTAATCCACTGGATGATTACCGCGTTCAGTTACGAATTGACCTTGGCAACACCTTACAGGACACGTTTGATTTGCAGCTTCAGGCCATTAGCGCCACGTCCGACACGGCCCTGCGCCCCCTTCGCTTTATCACCGTTTCCAACGATTACCGCGAGCTGAAAACTCTCAGCCCCGTCAACGGCCAACGTGGCATACAGCTCTCCACTACTTTCCGGTGGACTGATGCAGCGGATGCCGAAACCTACGAATTTGAATTGGCTACCAATCCCGACTTCGACCAAAATATTATCGAAAGCGCCGGCGCCCTGACTGATACGGCTTACCTTCCGGCTGTTTTACTTGAAGACAATCAACTCTACTTCTGGCGTATTCGCCCATTCAACGAATGCGGCCCCGGTCCCTTCCTGCCCGCACAGGCGCTGCAAACAGCCAATACGGTATGCAGTGACTTCCAGCCCAGTGACGTGCCTGTCAATATATCCGGAACCGGAAGACCTACCGTTGAATCGAGTATCTTTATTCAGGAAGATGTGGAAATCAAGGATGTCAACATCCCCTTGATCCGGGCCAATTATCAACCCGTCAGAAGCTTGAAAATGACCCTCATCAGCCCGGCGGGCACCCAGGTGGTCCTCTACAACCGCGACTGCGGCAACACCGTCAATTTCAGAGCGGGTTTCGATGATGAGGCCCCGCAGGATATCGCCTGTCCCCCGGATGACCAGATCGTTTTCCGTCCGGTTGATTCCCTGGCCAGATTTATCGGCGAAAGCACCTTCGGAAACTGGACCCTCCGCGTGCAGGTCGTGGAATCCGGCTTTGGTGCTTCGGGGGCTATCGAAAACTGGGGGCTGCAGTTTTGCGCCAACTTCGCTGCCTCCGATCCCTATCTGCTGCGCAACGACACCCTATTGTTACCTCCGGCAGTCGCCAATCACCTGTCACAAGACCAACTGGAAGCGGCCACCGATAATAGCAATCCCGATAAACTGGAGTTTATGCTGTTGACCTCCCCACTCCACGGCGTACTCCTGCTGCGGGATGATACACTGCGTACCGGCGACACCTACACCCAACGCGACCTCAACGATTTCCAGGTGAAGTATAGCCATCAGGGCATGAGCACGGAAAGAGACAGTTTTTATTTCCTCGTCCGCAATGAGGAAGGCGGATGGTTACACAATCAAATTTTTCACATCCGCACCGATGAAAGTGCCACAACCAGCACCTCATCGACTGTTGTTGAACAGGGTATACAGCTCTTTCCCAACCCACTGCGCAATACGCTGAATGTCCGGCTCCGCTCTCCAACACAGGCGCCGCTACTTGTACGGATCCACTCGCTGCAGGGCCAGATCCTGTTACAGCAGCAGTTCCCCGGCGGAACCGGCGAATGGCAAATCAATACTGCCTCTTTGCCCAGCGGCATGTATGTGGTGACCCTACAATCGCAAGGAGCACTGGTAAGTCGAAAAATCATAGTGGAAAGGTAACTATACTCCCCTCGGTTGCCAGAGGTGAAATTTTGACAAATTTATTTTTTTTGGCCTGCGAGGCGAAAAACGTAGACATAGCCTAAGCTATGGCGAGGCTTTTCAACGAAGCAAGACGGAAAAAGAAAGCGACAAAAATCACTCCTGGTGACCGAGGGGAGTATACATACAGCCATCACCTTAACTCCGTTCCCTTCCAGGCGAAGAAAGCGTACTGGATGAGGCCACGGGCCACCATAAAGATCAGAAGGGCCAGCCAGAGCCCGTGGTTGCCGTAATCGACACCGATGAGCAGGTAGGCAGCCATGTACACCGCAAAAGCCAGGATCATGGTATTGCGCATTGCTCTGGAGGCAGTCAGCCCGATAAAGACACCGTCCCAGATATAGCAGGGAGTACTCAGTACCGGGAAAATTCCCATCCAGAACAGGAAAGGCAGAGCCGCCCGGATGACATCCCGCTGGTCTGTAAAAACACGGAGAAAGGGCTCGCCTAAAAAAGTGTAAGCCAGGCTGTACAGAACGGCCAGGCCCATCCCCCAGGCGAAGGACAACCCGATAGCCCGCCTGGTCTTTCCAGGATCGCCGGCGCCCGCGTATTTCCCTACGAGCGCCTCCGAGGCGTAGGCGAATCCGTCCACGCCGTAAGACATCCAGTTGAGGAACTGCAACAGAATGACATTGACCGCCAGAATCAACTCCCCCTCACTGGAAGACTGGCTGTAGAAAAAGCCGAAGGCAAAAGTCAGACATAAAGTACGGATGAGGATATCCGCATTAATACTCAAAAACTGCCGCAGCACCCGCCATTCCATGATAGCCCGGCGCCGGAAATGAGCCAGGAGGTAGCGGTAGCGATAAAGAAAAAGGCCGAAGGCTAACAGTAACCCGGCATACTGCGCAATTACGGTGCCGAGCGCCACACCGTCCACATCCATACCGTAATACTGAACGAAGACAAAACTCAGCACAATATTGATCACATTGATCACGATAGTCAGCACCAGGGGGTAAACCGCGTTTTGCATCCCAAAGAACCAACCCATAAAAGCGTAGAGGCCCAGGGTGGCAGGCGCCGCCCAGATTCGCAGATAGAAATAGCGAGACACCAGCGCGTGCTGATCCTCGGTGACATTGAGCAGCAGAAAACTGAGTTCGCCCAGCGGATACTGTAGCAGTAGTAACAGCCCGGCGACGACGAGTACAACCAGCAGGGCCCGTCCCAGGGTTTGGGTAAGCCCGGGATCATCCTGCCGGCCGAAAGCCTGCGCCGTTATGCCCGTCGTGCCCATGCGCAAAAACCCGAAGTTCCAGTAAACAAAATTGAAAATCATCGCTCCCAGGCCAACCGCGCCGATATGAAGCTCCGACAAACGCCCCATCAGGGCCGTATCGACGGTACTCAGCAAAGGCACGGATACGTTGCTGATGACATTCGGAATGGCTAATCGAAGAATTTCGCGGTTCATATGACCGCAATAATACGACTTGGAGACGGAAGTGGGAAGTTTTATCCCTCCGCAACGAAGTGAGACATACGAAAAGCGGAAGGCTTGTCCGACCGTTGCAGGGGAAAAGGTGGGACATGCAGCCGGGCCTGCTCAACGCAAAATCAGTCTTTTACTTCTTTTCAAAAAGCCGGTTTATCCGGGGCTGGAAGAACCATATTCCGATGGGATAGAACCACAACATAAAAAAGTAGCCTGCCCAGTCATTGATGGTAGCTTCTTCTTCCTTTTCCACACTCGCCAGCGATTTGGCAATGAAATAGATGGCATAGAAGATAGCTACGGTGGCCAGCATGTGTATCGGTACAATATAGAAGGGAGAAGCCGGTTTTTCAATAATAAAAAAGGAGGCGAAGGTGCTGAGATAAACAAGTTCAATAAAGGCGAAGAGGAGTCCGGCTCTAAACCACCTGAGACTCAGGTTGGCAATCTTTTCCGGAAGGCGCCGGTGGAGGTTGTCGCCTACTGTCCACAGATAGGCGACCGCCAGAAACACGATGACGGCGTTGAGGACCAGACGGATGGGCCAGGAGCCGTCACCGGTAGTAAACAGGTTGTCGTAAGCGGCTTCGACAATCAGCGGCAGCACAGCAAATAATGCAAAAAACTGCCAGTGTTTCATTTTAAGGAAGAAGCGCATGAGCAATTGGTTTATTATTGGAAAAGATGGGATTAGAGGAATGTTCACTACTTTTGCATTTAGCCGCATCTAAGCTGCGTTGGGTGGGGTAAACGTATTGAAGCCTAATCGACTATGAAGATTAAAGTTGGCATCTTTTTCGGAGGCCCCTCCCGGGATCGCGAGCGCGCCTACGCGGGCGGCCGCGCTGTATACGAGGCGCTGGACCGGTCTCTCTTCGATCCTTTTCCAATATTTGTCGATAGCTGTCACCAGTTTATTGCGCTTGACTGGCCCTACCTGTACAAGAAGGATATTCGCCGGTTTTATCCTCCGCTGGAAGCCCTTCGGCCTTCGCCCAACGCTTTTCAGGTTTACCGGGAAAGCCTTACGGGCCTCGGCGAAGCGGAACAGGAAGCAATGATCAAGCGCATCGGCCGCCGGGTAACGCCGGAAGAATTACCGCAATTAATACGCATGGCATTTCTCGTTCTGCCGGGAACGTTTGGAGCTGACGGTCAGATTCAACAGCTCCTTCGCGAATTGAATATCCCTTTTACAGGTACCGGAGCCGCCGGCAGCCGCTTGCTTCACAATCGCATTAAGCAGAAAGAGAAGCTGATCAGCCGGGGAATAGCGACCCCCCACTTTCTGCCGGTCGACCGGGAGCAGTGGCTGGCAGGCAATTCCGAGCTGCTCTACCGGGAAGCCAGGCGGGTCGGAGGGTTTCCGCTGCTTATCCGGCCGGCTCATCAGACTGCCGGTATCGGCCTGTCTATAATCGATGAGGATTCGGGGGTGGAGGCATTTGCCGAATCGGTCGACAGCGCTTTTTTCCGGGAGCGTATCTCGGTCCGGCATTGGCGTGAAATCAGCCAGTACGACAAAATTGACCACCTGCGCCTGTTGACCGATCCTCGCGACGGCCTAGGTTTCCCCATTGAAGTAAGCTTTGAGGGTACTGGTCATACCTTTTATCATCCGGAAGACCTGCTGGATTTTCTAAGCAAGCGCAGTGCCTTGGCTACCGACCCGCGCGCCGAGTTTATCCTGGAAAGCCACGCCCAAGAGAACGCCGTGCTGCTGGAAGCACAGCTGGAAGGGGAGCATTTCTCCTGTCTGGTCGTACAGGACGATTCCGGGAATGTACTGCCCTTGCTTCCCATGGCCAAATCGCCTGCGGCCGAATGGCCCAACCTTGCCCCTTATCACCGGGGAAATCCGGGCACAGGCAATGCTGCTCTCGATCTGCCTCCTTCTGTTATGGAATCGATTCGGCAGACTTGCAGGGAAGCTTTCCAGGCACTCGAGGCTCAGGCTTTCGCAAAAATTGACGGTATCGTTACGCCGGAGGGACAGATTTATATCCGGGAAGCCGATACCACCCTGGATTTTCAGTCCGGTGCATTCCTCTACCAGCAAAGCGCCGTGACTGGTCTTTCCCCCTCTCAGTCGCTCACTTTCCTGCTGCGCAATTCCCTGAGGGCCCGTTCGCAAAGCTTTCCGGAACCGGCCGGCTGCGTCAGCCTTTTGGAGAACCTGGACGAACAGATCAACCAGCTCAGGCAGGGCAAGGCCGGACGAAAAAAGATCGCCTTACTGTTTGGTGGTGATTGCACCGAACAGCACTTGCCCATGCAACACGCGCACCGGATATACTGGTTGATGGCCGGGAATGCTCAATATGATCCGATCCCGCTCTTTTTGTCTCCCGGCACAGCACCCTCGCGTTTGTTTCACCTCCCCCCATCACTACTTTTCGAGAAAGACCTTCTGGCCCTGCAGCAGCGTCTTCATTCCTGGTCTCCTTCGGAAGCCGAAGAAGAAGTACGGGAAAACAGCCGCCGGTTGAGATACCGCTACGGAAGCGAAGATACGACCTACAACCCACAGCCTATTGAACTGGCAGATCTGAAGGATTGGGTGTCGGCCGCCTTTATCGCTGTTATAGGTGCTCCCGCCGACAACGGAACACTTCAGGCTCAGCTTGCAGCACTGGATATCCCTTATTCAGGAACAGGCCCGGAGACCATGCAGGTTTTGAAGCACCGGCATCGCAGCCTTCAAAGCCTTAAACGAAACGGTATATCGGTTCCCCGGCAGGTATTGCTGACCAGAGCGGAATACGAACAAGACCCCAGCGCCTGTATCGAAAGCATGGAGCAGGAACTGGGGTATCCCTTGCGGGCCATGCCTTCTGATGAGCACTTTCCCGCCGCAGAAATGGAGATCGATAACCGCAAAAAGCTTGCTGCTTATTGCAAACTCCTTTTCCGTCCGCCCGGCCACGAAGCTGTGGAAGCGCGTTATCAGCTAAAGGTAAGACCCAAAGCCCTGTTTCCCCGAAAAGAATCCCTCCTGTTCCAGGCCCAGGTACATGCCGGCGGCGCCCGGCAACGCAGGGCTGTTGTCTGCGGCCTGCTCACCGGCTATGAAAACGAAAAGCTGCATTATGAGCTACTCGAACCCTCAGAGCGGATAGCGAACCAGGAAATACTCACGCTTAGGGAACAATACCTGCTGGATGCAGGCAACTGCATCACCCCCGCCCGCCTGGCCGATGCCCCCGGTGCTTATACCGAAATCAGCCGCCAGATTCAGGACACCTTTGAAAAAGCGGGCCGCATCCTTCAGATCGAAGGCTACGGCATGTTTGAGGGCTGGGTGCGTGTTTTCGATAATAAGCAGGTAGAAACCGTCGTTACGAATGTACTGGCGCTTCCTCCGCTAACTGGGGAGGAATGCCTGACGTCACAGGCCGTATACAGTGGATATTCCCCGGGCCAATTTATCGACAAGATTCTTATCTTCGCGATTCAGCGAAAAGAAAAACATCCATCATCTGCTGCGACAGCGATCGCATCGACTGCCGGCGGCGGCAAGGAAGAAAATTATACCGAATTGCAAACCGAAAATCAGCAATACGAACAAGCGGAATCAAAACAGAACTGGTTTAGAGCAACCGCTGAAAAAGTATGGAATTTTTTAAAGTCTCCCTACTTTCTCAAAAACCTGGGACTCTTGCTGGGATTCCTTCTTCTGATATTCCTGGGACTCAACTTCCTGCTCAATCAATACACCCACCACGGGGAATCGCTGCAGGTGCAGAAGTACGAGGGCCTGAAACTGGAGGAAGCCATACGGAAAGCCAGGAGCAGGAGTTTTGAAATTGTGGTAAGTGATTCTGTCTACCGTGAAGACAGGGAAGCGCGCATCGTGCTCGAACAAACGCCGGACCCCTTTTCCCGGGTCAAAGAGAACCGTAGCATCTATGTGGTAATCAGCCGTAGTACGGCGCCCGAGGTGCTGCTCCCCACTTTGGAAGGAGCTTACAATTACGACGCCTATAAGCGCAAGCTGATGCAGCGAGGGCTGAAAGCCAGGATCATCGAACGTCAATTTGATAACAAACTAGAGGAAAATACCATCCTGTACTTCTATCACGATGGCCGGCGGATCACAGAAAACGACCTGGAAAAAGGCGTTAAAGTGCCGAAAAGCAGCCTGCTTGAATTTGTCGTCACCGAACGCCTGACCGAGCAGGTGCCCGCTCCTGACCTGCGCTGCAAGCGCTTCGAGGCCGCTTCTTTTCAGATCAGCGCCAACGAGCTCGTTATAGGCGAGGTGATCGGCAGCGGCGATTATATTTACAGACAGGACCCGCCCCCCGGCCAGATGCTCCGCAAAGGATCGCAAGTCAATCTGTACCTCACTGATACCCGGCCTGCCGATTGCTTTGGGGAAGAAGGGTCAACAATAGAAGAGGAAGAGCAGTTTGAATAATAGGAGTTGCTGCGATAGGATAATCGGGTGGGAACTCCAAGGTGAAGCTAAAAATCAGACCTGCCTGGGAGAAAAAGATCAATTTTAACCGCCTGAGGACTCCTTCCGCAACAACTCTAAGTATCACTAATAAGTAAAATACGCTGCCAGCTATGAAAGATATTGACATTAAGGAATTGAAAGAAAAGATGGATAAAGAGGATGATTTTATCCTCATCGACGTGAGAGAACCTTACGAGCACGAAGAATTCAATGTCGGCGGCGAGCTCATTCCCGTCGGCCGGTTTCCAGCTGCTATTGAAAAACTGGAAGATAAAAAAGAGGAAGAAATAGTCATTTACTGCCGTTCGGGCCGCCGCAGCGGACATATCAAAAAATTACTCGAAGAGGCCGGCTTCCAAAAAGTGCGCAACCTGGAAGGCGGCATGCTCGCCTGGATACAGGAATTCAATGACGAGGAAGACTAACTTCCCATTTGATCCGGCAATTCACTCTTCGGTTTTAATGATTGCCTCAATGTCGTGCTTGCTTTCCAGTTCAGTAACCAGCGAACGGGCCGCGCTGAGGTCATCAAAGCGGTTGACTAAAGCTACGGCGTAAGCGCCGCGGTTGGTATATCCCAGTTCTGCTTCCCGGTAGCCTAGTTTTTTGAGCTTACTTATCATTTGCTCGGCGTTGTTTTTATACCGGAAAGAGCCCGCAAGCACCATGTATTTTCCTTTATTGATGGTGCCGGCCTTGCTTTCCCCCGTATTATCTGGTGTTTTCTCCACGCTACGGGGAGTTAGCTCTTCCGCCCGGGAATCGCTATATCCGGGTGCCACCTCTCCGGGCTTGGTCGCCGATTCGGTTTTTTCTTCTTCAAAGCGGTTCTCCTCTCCCACCGGATCATAATATTCCACTTCCTCATCATCCGGATCATCGGGACTGGAAGGCCCGGGAATTTCCCCTACCCCGGAATCTCCACTCAATGACCGGGAGGTATCTTCAGCAGGTTTTTCCTCATTACCGAGTGCGCTTTCAATACGGTTGGGCTCCATACCAGGCTGATCGTCATTCATCAGACCGGAAATTTTAACAATCAGGAAAATGATTGCCGCAATACAAACGACAACGATACCAATAGTCAAATAATCCAGTTTAGACATAGTTCCTTTTTCAGCTCAAAGTAAATAAAATTTAGCATTTCTAGTTTGGTTCCCCTTCTCTGCCTGGAATATTTTTATGAAGGAAAGTGATTGAAAAGAAATTAAAAAATTTATCAAAAAAGAGGGATCGATAAAATAAATCGTATTCTTTAACTATTTTATGCTTAACTTGCTAAGCATATAAGCCCGCCGGTCCATTTCTCATCCCAGTTACAATTTATGTAAATATCAACCTATGCTTTGGCATCATGTTGCCAGTGTATTGAAATCATTATTTTGGAGTCATCCATCATTAAAGAACCTGGCAGCCGGCCAGATATGGACGGGAACCGTTCCCCCTTTTAATCCCCCCCGCTGTTGAAGGCTTGGCTGCCTTTCTAATTTCAGGACACCTGGATCTCCAATCCATCGTACCCCAGGCTTACATTGGCCGGCAGCACTTTATCCACCTCCCGGTGCAGGCCCATACGATGACTCATATGGGTCAGGTAAGCATGTTCCGGATTAAGATCGCTAATGAGTGACAATGCCTGTTCAAGATTCAGATGAGTGTGGTGTTCCTTATGATGCAATGCGCTCAGAACAAGTACTTTCAATCCCCGCAATTTTGACTTTTCTTCCTCTTTTATGTTGCGGACATCAGTGAGGTAAGCCAAATCACCGACCCGGAATCCCAGAACCGGCAAGCGGCCGTGCAGCACCTCTACGGGCGTAACAGCATGACCTTCAATGAAAAAGGCGGATTCTTTGGTAATGAGGTGCAAGCGGATCATGGGAGCCCCCGGGTAAGGGTCGGCTGCGAAAATATAAGCGAAGCGCTGCCGGAGTTCCTGCGCGACCCGGGCAGCACAATAGACCGGCATATCCGCCCAGTTCATAAAATTGAAAGGGCGCACATCGTCCAGACCGATAATGTGATCGTTATGTTCGTGGGTTAGCAGGATGGCGTCCAGGGATTGCACCCCTGCCCGGAGCATCTGCTGACGAAAGTCGGGTCCGCAATCGATGGCGATGTGCTTTCCGTTCACCTGCAGCAAGGCAGCAGTACGAAGTCGCTTATCCCGGGGATCGGTAGAAATACAAACCTCACAGTTGCAGCCGATCACCGGTACACCTTGTGAAGTCCCTGTTCCCAGCAATGTAATTTTCAATTCGATGGTTCTTTCGCTTCGTTTTCGTTAGCCGTGATTTTATTAATTTCCCGCAGAAGGGCAGCTGACTTATCGCTGAGCCCGGACTCCTTTACTTCAACGTTTCCCAGGATTTCGAGCAGAACATTGATGCGGCTTTCCGTATCAAAAAATTTATTGATCACCGCAATCTTTCTGTCCTCTACGATACAATATCCCGACTGAAAATTACCTTTTTCATAACGGATCGTATAATCGATTTCCTCGAAAAGGGTTTCCAGTTTCTTCAGGCTATACTTGGTGTACTTAAACATAATTTATCAATTCAGGTCCTTCTTTAAGGCTAGATGTGTCTGCTGACCGTGGGGCTGTTTAAGCTTTTCAACTGGGCTGCGACCGGAATTTTTGAATTCGCCGGATTTCATTCCCATACTTTACAGGCCTTCGCCTGCCGGCTAGGGCCTGCGGAGGCGGGTGCAGAACCCGCCTTTAAGAAAGGTCCGAAAGCCGGAAAAGTCAATCTTCTGGTCTTATGAACTGCCGAAAAGTCAAAGCAGCTTCTATCAATGCCCACAAATATCGCAATTTCGCTCGAATAACTTTTATCTTTACGCCATGATAAACAATCGCAATATTCAACGCTGTTGCTTTATAGCACTTTGTTTTTTGATCTTCCATCCGAAGGCGGATGCACAACGCTTCGAGGGAGGTATAGTCGCCGGTATTAACCTTTCCCAGCTCGACGGCGATCGCCTGGCGGGCTTCAATCACATCGGTTTGAACGCCGGGGGGCGGGTTGCTGCCATACTCTCCGACCGCTGGCAGTTGAGCATGGAATTACTCTTTTCCCAGCAGGGCAGCAAACGCACGCTCAACGATGATCCCGGCGCCGTTTTCGAAAGAATAAACCTGAATATGGTGGAGGTGCCGGTGATGATCAACTTTTTGGAGTGGAAGTTTCACGTCAGCGCCGGCCTATCCTACGGCCGACTGATTAACTTCAAGGTCGAAGATGTATTCGGAGAGGATGTCAGCGACAGTCAGACCTTTAACGAGGACTTGTTCCTGGCGATCGTCAGCGCTACCTTTTATTTCGATGAGCACTTCGGGCTCAACCTGGGGTGGAGTAAGGCCCTCAACAACCTGCAGGCTGAGGAGGGTGCGGGTAAACTCATCAGCCGGAATGTCATTGTAAAGGGCGTATATATGTTTTGATGATCGCTTTTCCGTTTTTCTATTGCCTTTATCCAAAAAGAAAAACCATGTTATCCCTTTTCCCTTTCCGTTCACTATCCATATGCTTTCTGCTGCTGATCATCAGTTGTTGTTATGCCTGCCGGCAAAATGGACAGGCGGAGCAAAGCTCCTCCGGCGGGCAGGTTTCTGCCCCCTACCCTTCCATCCCGGATTCCACTATGCAGCGGCTATGGGACGAATGCGACTACATCGATTTTGTCTTTTACAACTTATCCTTCAGTATGAGCCAGGAGCAACAGTCCGATATTCGCAGCACCTTGCAACATATATCCCGGAAACCGGCGGAGGTATATCCGGAATGCCCGGCAATGGGTCGCCTGTTTTTTCAGATCGAGGGGGAAAATGCCGCCCAGGCAGATATCTTCTTTACCCCGGAATGCCAGTATTTCGTTTTTTATGAGGATAATGAAAAAACCTATGCTAACGCCATGACGCCCGCCGGGATACAATTTTATGAACGGGTACTCCAGATGATAGAGCAGTAAAAATCAGGGTTACAGGGTAGTCGCAACTTTACAATGCTGTAGAAGGGGTATGAAATGGTGAAACCATGAAGCTATGAAAAACTACGGGGTCATTGACCTGGGGACCAATACCTTTCATCTGCTGATCGCCTCCTGGAAAAAAGGCGAAGGATTCCGGGAACAAGTCAGGGAGCGACGCTTCGTGAAGCTGGGAGAAGAAGGCTTGGAACGGCTGGCCCCCCAGGCCTATCAGCGCGGTCTTCAGACGATGCGCGAATTTAAACAAATTCTGGACAGCCACCAGGTGGATCAACTTCGCGCGATCGGTACCGCTGCTTTGCGCACGGCAGACAACGGCCTGGCTTTTATTCAGGAGGTGAATGAACAGACCGGTATCCGGGTGCAACTGATCGATGGCGACGAGGAGGCCAGGCTAATTCATCTGGGTGTTATCCAGGCCATTCCTTTTGACGAAACTCCCTGCCTGATCATGGACATCGGTGGCGGAAGCGTCGAGCTCATCGTCGCCGACCAGCAGGAGGTGCACTGGGCGCAAAGTTTCCCTGTGGGCGTCGCGGTGCTGCAGCGAAAATTCCACCATAGTGATCCCATCCGGCAGCGGGAAGTAAACGCCTTACGCCGCTTTCTGCAACAGGAGCTCAAGCAATTGTTCCCCATACTGGAAAGCTACCCTATCCATGAACTAGTCGGTGCTTCCGGCACCTTCGAAGTGTTGGAAGAGCTACTCCCTCCCGATGGCGTCATCTCTTTGTATACCTCTTTTTTCTCGAGCAGCTTTTACCCTTTTTTCCAAAGTATTCTTGCTACTACGCATCAGGAAAGACTAGCAATGGAGAAGCTTCCCGAATCGCGGGCGGACATGTTCGTCGTCGCCATGCTGCTGCTGGAATTCATCCTGCGCAAAACCGGAGCCCACCGCATCACCGTATCAAAATACGCGATGAAAGAAGGCATACTATGGGAGATGCTCAGCAAGGAGTGAGCATTAAGGATCGTGTCCTAAGTAAGCGAACAATCTTATTCTACACCAAATAGACGAGGGGGGGCTGTAAGAGCATATAGAGATACCTGAAAAAAAGCAGGTTCCCTTTTTCCCTTTCGCAGAAAGGCTGCAGTTGCCGTTCATCGCCCGGCAGGTCTATCCTTCGTTCTGCTGTTCCTCTTCGTCCCCCATCTGATTTTCGTTATGCAGACGGTTAAAAAGGTCATTGAGACGATACATTTCATCCAGCGTATCATCCAGGTAGATATTAATTTCAGGGATGCGGCGGATGTGCTTCCGGATTCGCTGCCCCAGTGATTGGCGCAGCCGGGCAATTTGCTCCTCCATCTCGAGAATCGCGGCCTGTTTATTATCCGTATTGAACACGCTCAAATATATTTTAGCCAAGGTCATATCCGGCGACATTTTGACCGAAGTCACGGTAACCATAACCTCCGGACCGTAGATATATCCGCCCTCCTGCTGGAGCACCATACTGAAGTTTCGCTTGACCAGCTCTGCTACTTGTTTCTGTCTCTTTGTTTCCATAGGCGCTTTTATTCGGTCTTAATTACCCTAAAATTCGGTGAAAAACCAAATTTGCCGGCACTACCGTCAATTTCTTTCCTTTTAGTTTTACAGTGAAGTGATAATGTCAACAGAAGAGAAAAAGTTTCAACTTTTTGCGTAATTTTACGTTTGCCCTCGCGTTGACGCCCTGTCTTCTCCGCTTGCGGATATTGCCGCAAGAAGTTGCATGTTGATGTATTGTTTGACCTAAGCGAGCATTCTGTGAAATCCACCCAATCGACACTGGACAGTCCGATCGAATTCCTTAAAGGCGTAGGCCCCAAGCGGGGTGAACTTTTAAAAAAGGAACTCGGCATTTTCACCTTCCGGGATCTGCTCCTGCACTTCCCTTATCGCTATATTGACAAAACTCAGTTTCACCATACCCGCGATCTGCGGGAAGACAGTGGCGAAGTACAGCTAAAAGGCATCCTTCGCCGGCTGACGGTAGTCGGTTCGGGCCGCAAACGCCGGCTGACGGGCCGGCTGCGCGACGAGACCGGCTATATCGACCTGGTCTGGTTTTCCGGCATCCATTTTCTGGAAAAGCATCTGGACGTGGGTGCGGAATACGTCGTTTACGGACGTATCAACGCCTTCCGTGGTCAGCTCAGCCTACCTCATCCGGAAATTGAGAAGGTCAACACCGCCAACACCCAGCAGGCCGCCACGTTCGCCCCTGTCTACTCCAGCACGGAAAAGCTCAATTCCAAAGGGCTGGATGCCAGGGCCCGGCGCCGCCTGATGAAAACACTTTTCGAGCGGTTGCAGCCAGAGGATATCCCGGAGAACCTCCCGGAATACCTGATCCGGAAGTTTCGCTTTCCCTCGCGATTCGAAGCCCTGGAAGGCATCCACTTCCCCGGCGACCAGCAGCAGCTCAATACCGCCCGCAACCGCCTCAAATTCGAGGAACTGTTTTTCCTGCAGCTGCGGCTATTGCAAATTAAAAAACGGCGCAAAGACCGCATCAAGGGCTTTTCCTTCGACCAGATCGGCGACTTTTTCAATCGCTTTTACAAAAAAAAACTACCCTTTGAGCTGACCGGCGCTCAAAAGCGCGTGATCAAAGAAATCCGGCGCGATCTTGGCGCCGGCGTCCAGATGAACCGCCTGCTGCAGGGCGATGTGGGCAGCGGCAAAACCATCGTTGGCCTGATGTGCATGCTCATCGCGCTGGACAACGGTTTCCAGTCCTGCCTCATGGCGCCCACCGAGATCCTGGCCCAGCAGCACTACAACTCCATCAGCAATTACGTCAAGGAACTCGGTATCCGGGTCGCCTTTCTCTCCGGTAGCGTCAAGGGAAAAAAGCGCCGCGAACTGCTGAAACTGCTCAAGGAAGGGGAAATCCATATCCTCATCGGCACCCATGCCCTCATCGAGCCCAATGTGGAATTCCAGAACCTGGGCCTGGCCATCACCGACGAACAACACCGCTTCGGCGTAGCCCAACGGGCCAAACTGTGGAAGAAGAGCAGCCCCTACCCTCCCCATGTCCTCGTTATGACCGCCACCCCCATCCCGCGAACGCTCGCCATGACCCTCTACGGCGACCTCGACGTATCGGTCATCGACGAACTGCCGCCGGGGCGCAAAGCGGTGCAGACGATCCACCGAACGGAAAACCACCGCATGCGGGTGATCGGCTTCCTGCGCGAAGAAATCGCCAAGGGACGGCAGGTATACGTCGTTTATCCGCTAATAGAGGAATCTGAAAAGCTGGACTTGAAAAACCTAGAGGAAGGCTACGAAGCCCTGCAACGCGAATTTCCCATCCCCGACTATCAGCTCAGCGTGGTGCACGGCCGCATGAAGCCAGCCGATAAAGACTTCGAGATGCAACGCTTCGTCAAGGGCGAAACCCAGATCATGGTGGCCACCACAGTCATCGAAGTCGGTGTCAACGTACCCAATGCTACGGTAATGGTCATTGAAAACACGGAGCGCTTCGGCCTTAGCCAGTTGCACCAGTTGCGCGGCCGCGTAGGGCGGGGCGCCGAACAGTCCTTCTGCCTGCTCATGTCCAGCTTCAAAATCAGCAATGAAGGCCGCGAACGCATCAACACCATGGTGCGCACCAACAACGGCTTCGAAATTGCCGAAGCCGACCTGCGCCTGCGCGGCCCCGGAAACATCGAAGGTACCCAGCAGAGCGGCATCCTCAACTTCCGTATCGCCGACCTGTCTAAGGACGGCAAAATCCTGCGCAGCGCCCGCGAAGTAGCCCAGCGCATCCTCGATGCCGACGGGCCCCTCGAACGGCCGGAACATGCCCCCGTAAAGCATTATCTGGAGAAATACGCCAAAAAACTGAAAGGCTGGAGCCGGATCAGTTGAAGGCGGAAGTGCAAAGTCCAAAAGTTTAACCGACCGGAAGAACAAAGGACGGGTAAGCTTTCCGACTTCCGCTTTCCGACCTCCGACTTCCTAAATCTCCCATCCCGGCTCATACTCGCGCTTCCAGAGTTTCATGGCCTCGCGGTCGTAAATTTCACCGTTTTCGGTATCCACCTCAAAACCTTTACCTATCTGATAGGCGATATTTGCATAGTGACAGAGGTTGGTGCTGATGGCGCCTTCGTCGATCGGTGAATGTTGCTCGGCTTTGCCTCTGATGGCCTCGAAGAAATTGTGAATATGGTTGGTCGACATGTCCCCGCCGCCGCCGAGTTGTACACCGGCCTCGCTGCTTTCTCCGCTGCTTTCCTTCAGCAGTTTGCCCGAGCGGTCGTACAATTTGTACAGCGAGCGATTGACAAAGACGCTGCCCTCCGTCCCGTAGATGATTGTTCCCCGTCCCGAGCCGTAGGTGTTATAGCCGTTCCGGCTTTTACCGTCCCAGTGAAGGGTCTTGCCGTCGTCGTAATCGAAGGTAGCGTACATGGTGTCATACATCTCCCATCCGTCGTCCGGGAAGTGTTGTTTGGCAGCCTCGACTTCTACGCGCCGGGGATGACCGACCTGCAGCGCCCAGCGGGCCACGTCCACTTCGTGGGTGGCGTTATTACCGGTTTCGGCGGTGCCCCACTTCCAGCCGTACCAGTGCCAGTTGTAGTTCCAGATGTTGTGATAATAATCCTGACGGGGCGCCGGTCCCTGGAAGAGGGCCCAGTTGAGATCGTCCGGGGGAGCGGAGGGCGTCATTTTGGGAACTTCTCCCCGGCCGTTAGAATAGAAGGCGACGGCTTTATAGGCTTTCCCGATGGCGCCGTTGTGGATTTCATTGATAATTTCGATGGTATGTCCGGAAGATCGCTGCTGGTTGCCCATTTGAACCACTTTCCCTGTCGCTCGCTGCTTGTCCACCATCGCGGCGCTTTCATATGGATTGTGAGAACAAGGCTTTTCTACATACACGTGCTTACCGGCTTCCAGCGCCATGACTGTTCCTGGCGCGTGCCAGTGATCGGGTGTGGCCAGGAAAACCGCATCGATATCTTCGTTTTCCAGCAGTTGCCTGTAATCTTCGAAAACTTTAGGCTCAGCTACTTCGTAATCGCTCTTTTTCAAATCGCCCATCACCCGGGTTACCTGGCTTTTTTTAACATCGCAGATAGCGTGCAGTTTAGTGTTGAACGCCTTAGCGACACTGGGATAATAAGCCGGTACTCGCCGCCCGAGGCCGACCCAGGCCATGCCGATCTGATCGTTGGCGCCTATAACGCGCTTATAACTGGCGGCATGCATGCCGACAGCCGAAGCAGCGAGGCCGAGACTTCCCTTTTTGATGAATTCTCTTCTCGTAGTGCTCATATGAGTTGGTTTTGTTTATTCTGTGGACCCGGAACGGACCACTTGTCTTAAATTACAATTTAATACTATTCCAAACGTATAAATCCTCTTACCGTCTGGAAACACAAAAGCCATTTCCTTATATTCCGGAATATTCTCTAATTTTACATTAAAATAAAGACAAGCAAGCCGGAATATAAATTACCGGCTGTTTTACTTAAGGACGATAATCCGGAAAATAACCCTTTCAATCGCTTCGGAAAACTTAAACTGAAGCACAAGTGTTGTAATTTATTGGCAGGAGGCTTCCCGAATTAAATTCAGAGTAAGCCTTATGCAGTGGGAATTGAATTCGACTTAGTTTAGGCGAGGTTATTTTGGCGCTAGCCAAGGCGCCCATGACGAGCATAGCCGGAGCTACGTAAGGAGTGGGCAACGCCGGATAGCGCCAAAAGAAGCCGAATTAACTGTGATGAACTTGGTTCCCGGCGCACTCGTAAGCCCCATTCGAATAACATATTTCTTCATTCGCATCCAACGGAGTCGTAGGATGCATATCCTGAATATGTATATGAGTGGGAATTATATTTTATTGTTTGTCTTTTCAGGAATACTACTCAGTAGTATTTCGCTTTCCGCCCAGGATAAACCGGTCATGCGCGGCGTGGGAACTCTCAATGCACCGGAAGTATTAGAGCAGGGTAACAATTACCTGTTCGTCATCGGAATTGATGACTATCCCAACTGGTTCCGGCTAGACAATGCCGTCAGCGATGCCCGGGGCATTCAGGAGGTGCTTATGGAGCAATTTGGATTCCAGCCGGCCGTTGACCCATTGTACAATAAGGAGGCCACCAAAGAAAATATTCAGACCAGTTTTGACCAGCTACGGGCTCTACTTAAGCCCGAAGACGATCTGATTGTTTTCTACGCCGGTCATGGGGAAACCCGCCGTGACAGCGTGGGTGACAAAATTGTGGAAACCGGTTATATCATCCCCTATGACGGCGCGCCGGTAGAGGAGCAGCGCTGGTCAACTTATCTGGGCATTCAGGAATTAATGTCCGAAGCCGCCCGCCTGCCCGCCCGGCATATCACGATGATTCTCGACGCCTGCCACAGCGGCATCGCGCTGGGAGAAGCTGCTACCCGTTTTCGAAACAGCACCGCGGCCCCACCCGCATCGTTGGTCAACAAGCTGAGCCGCCGCGTCATCACCTCCGCCCAGGGCGAACAACTGGCCAGCGACCAGGGGCCGGTGGGTGACCACTCCCTCTTCACCGGCATGCTGATACAGGGCCTGGGTAATGGCCTCGCCGATCTGGACGAGGACGGGCTTATCACTTCCACCGAGCTGGGCTTCCACCTTCAACAATCGGTCAGCCGCTACTCCGGTGACCTGCAAACTCCCGACTTCGGAACTTTCCAGCTGGACGAGCGGGGCGATCTGGTGCTGCGACTCAATGACAACACCCCGGCCATTTTAATGCAAAACGCCAACAGCCAGTGGCGTAATGCAAAGATGGCAGACTTCATAAACACAGTTAAAAAGCTGGAGCAAATAGATTCTACCGACATCCAATTTTTATACCTGATGGCCCGCTACCACTTACTGCAGGCCGATGTCGACGGCGCCCTCGCCGCTCTGGAAAAAAGAGCTGAGCAGGAGCAGGAGAAACTCCCCGAGCAATACAAGTCCTTGCTGATCGGCGGCCGCCAGGAAATATCCCACAGCTTATTGCAGTGGAAAAACTTTATCCAGTTCAATGATCCGGCAGGCCCGGAAATGGCAACTATCGAATTACTGATAGAAGACATCGCAGTGTCAGCGGAGGAGGCCCGCGGAAAAGGTAAACGTTTCAACCTGAAAACCGGCGACACCTACCGCTTCCGCATCCGCAACAACAGCGACCGGCCCCTGTACATATACGGCCTGTACGTAGACCGCTTCCTGCGCATGCGCCCCCTCAATCTCTGGGAAGATCAGATGTTGTACGCCCGCCGGGGCATTCAGCCCGGAGAGACCGTCACTACCTATCCCTTTCGCAACGACGGCTTTGAGAGCCTTGAGTTCATTAAATTCTTCTTCAGCCCCGAACCGGTCTATATCTTTTTAAATCCAAGGGATCACCTGACCGTCATTAAGGAACCTTATCCCTGCAACGGAAATTTTAAAACGGACCTCATCTGGATGGTCTTCAAAGAAATTTAGATTTTAAAACACATTTTTCAATAGAACTCCATTTGCCATGATCTTACAAATCTATTTTACCGCTATCATCAGTTTGTTCTTTTCCACGGTGGAACCCCCGGCAACCGTTCCCAATATCCCCGATCGGGCCAATGTGCTGAGCACCCAAATCACCATCACGCCAGAGGGAAAACAGAAAATTGCGGAAAAACTGGAAAGCCTGACCCGTAATCAAAAATACTTCGATGATTACCTCAATCGCTGTCTGATGTATTTCCCCGCCATCGAGCGGGAATTTCTGGCCGCCGGCGTTCCGCCGGACTTTAAGTACCTCTCGCTGCAGGAGAGCACGCTGGACGGCAATGCGGTATCCAGCTCCCAGGCTGTCGGCTACTGGCAATTTAAAGCCGCTACCGCCGAAGAGTACCAATTGCGGATTGATAATGCCGTGGATGAGCGCAAAAACGTCATTTCGGCTTCCCGCGCCGCGGCGCAGTACTTCAAAAAGAGTCATCACTACCTTAATAACTGGTTTTACGCGCTGTTGAGCTATAACCTTGGGCTCACCGGCGCCAAAAACTACATCGCCGATAATAACCTGTCGAACAACATCGTCATCGACGGGAATACCCACCAGTATATCACCCACTTTCTCGCACACTATTTTGCCTTCAACGATGTCTATCAGGCCAAACAGAATGCCGCTCCTTATTATCTGGTGGAGTACGCCGGCGGTATTCAAAACAACCTGGCCGAAATCGCACAGTTCGTACTCGGCCCACAGGATCCCCGGCTAAACAGTTACGTCAACACCCTGGAACAGTATAACCCATGGCTGCTGAACGACCGCGTACCACAAAACGAGGCCTACTGCTACTCTTTGGTCCTGCCCGTTCCACAAGACATGCGAGAGGAAGTAATCGGTAAAATGAAACCCTACGCCTGCGGCGGCAAGGCGCGTGGCCACAGCGGCCGGGAGTTCTACGCCGATTCCCTCAAAAACGATTATCCTTTTATAGTCAACAAGCAAGAATTCAAAAATACAGATACTTACCGCGAAGTGCTGGCCAACGGCGTTCGCGCCGTCATGCCGAAAAAACAGGTTAAAGCCAGAAAGGTGTGGAAGGATCTTGGCATCAGCAAAAAGGAGTTCCAGGCCTATAATGAGGGGATGAAATATAAAAAACTAAAGCAGGGCGCACTGTACTATATCGAGGAAAAGTCCGACCGTATCCCGCTCTCCTACCACATCGCCGAAAAGGGCGAAGAGTTGTTCGACCTAGCCCAGAAATACGGTATACAAATGGCCAAACTCTACGAGTATAACGAACTTGATGAGGGTTATGAGTTGAAGCCGGGAGATAAGGTTTTCTTTAATCCGGCAGAGGAGTAGGAAAAAAAGATGGAAGGATAGGATGACGGAATATCCGGAAAACAGGGTAATCAGAAACTCGTCAGCAATCATACTCTTATCCTTTGACGATTCGAGCTGCTTACCTATTCTCACAAAATACTTAGAGAGCTTGTTGGAAGTTTAGCTTTCGGTATCAAAAGCAAACTCCCGACAAGCTCTTATGCCCAAAAATTGCAACTTATGCGCATATTCGGTTTTTCACTCTCCCTGGCTTTGATGCTGGGTATTGCTTTCCAGGCTTCTTTTTCCCAAAAGGCCGCAGCTCCGGCCAAACCCAAGATGCGGGCGCTGATCATTGCCGTCGGCAACTATCCACGAACGGGCGGATGGAGTAAACTCTCTTCGGTTCAGGACGCCAAAATACTGGAAGCGTCACTGCGCGCCAAAGGATTTAAGGAGGTTACCGTGCTTATCGACAAGGAGGCAACCAAAGAAGGCATTGAGCAGGCTTTTGGACAACTGACCAAAGATACCAAAGCGGGCGACATTGTCTTCCTGCACTTTTCCGGTCATGGCCAGCAGGTCTGGGATCACGACAGTGACAAATTTCCCGACCGCAAGAAAGATGAAACTGACGGCTTCGACGAATCGCTGGTTCCCTACGATGCCCGCGATGAATTCCGCCCCGGCGTATATGAAGGCGAAAACCACCTCGTCGATGATGAATTGCATCTCTTGCTTACCGAACTGCGCAGCCGAATAGGCCCCGAAGGACAGCTTATCTTTTCCGTCGATGCCTGTTACTCCGGCTCGATCAGCCGGTCAGGCGGCACCTTGCCCGTAAGAGGGACGAGCAAACGATTCTCTCCCCAATCGCTGAGTGCCGACACCAGGGTCAGCATCGAAGGGAGCGCCTTTTCCGAGGCTTTTGGCGTCACCAGTATCAATGCCCTTTCCGATATGGTGGTGTTTAGCGCCGCCAGAGCCGACCAACCCAACTACGAGACACTGGACGAATCCGGGCAGGGCGTAGGCTCACTATCCTACGCCATCAGCCGCAATTTGATGCAGCCCTTCTCCAGTGCTCCCAGCTTTTCCACTTTCTTTCGCTACATCGAAGCCGAAATGGCGAAGGTGGCCCCCTACCAATCGCCGCAGCTGGAGGGGAATGGCGACAGAACACTTTTCGGAGATGCGCTCACCCCAACGCTGGGCTACCCGGTGCTGTCGTTCGAAGATGAGCAACTTCTTACTGTTCAGGGCGGCCAACTGGCGGGATTATACCCCGGCACTGTCGTCCGGCTGCAACGCAGCGATGGTTCGGTAACAGGTGAGAAAAGGAAGGGGAAAGTCACCGCCAGCGAAATCGGCCGTTCGACCATCGAACTGGAACAAGCTCTTTCCAACCCCAATCCTGCTGATTGGGTCATGGTCGTGGAAGCCAAAATACTGGTCTTCAGCCCAGTACAAATCAAAACAGCCCTGCAGGATGAAACGATCCTGGAAAAAATTAACACGCGCGCCGGCGAAGTCGAGCGCATGTCGGTCGTACAGGAAGGAGCACAACTACTCATCAGCCAGGCGGGTGCAGATGCCGACCTCCTGCTCTCCGATTTCCACGGAAAAGAACTGGGAGCCTATGCCCTGTCCGGAGGTACTGACCAGGCCATCGATCAGCTGTTCCAACGAATTCAGGTCTATACGCGCGCCCAGTATTTCCGCAACTTCAGCGATCAGGCGTCCCCTGATGCCGGGCAGATAGACATCCTGCCGGTGCCGGTGGAGATTGAACAAAAAGACAGACGGTACGTCGTCAAAACGCGCCGCGAAGACGACCTGCGCAGCGACCGCGAAGTGCAACCTATGGAGATCGGCACCCCCTTCATCTTTAAGGTGACCAACCGCTCATCAAGCAACCTCTACCTCAGCCTCATCGGTATTGATGCTGCAGATGATGTTTTTCTGCTACTCCCGGACGTGCGGACGCCTCCCGCTGAGTTCATCATTGCCCCTGACACTACCATCTACTTCTCTCGCCCGGAGCATATCTTTCAGGTCTCCGAACCCGCAGGCAAACAGCTATTTATGGCTTTCGCTTCCTACCAACCGGTAGATTTGCGCCCCATATTCAAGTATGCCTCCAGTGGCAGCCCCGGTGCTTTCCGCAGCGGAGCTACCGCCCAGGACAAGGTGTTGAACGAGTTGCTGTTCGGTAATTCCCGTTCCAGCGGGCTGCCTTCCGGCCAGTTTATCATCAGCTCGGTGGTAGTGGATATTCCGGAGGAAGAATAATTGCTTGGTTCCTGAGTTGCTCATCGTTTGGTAACAGAACTGGCCGGTCCATAATGCCGAATGAAAAAATTCTTCGGTCATCGATTAAGTATAGCCTGCTATATTGAACAGCCGATGCTCCAAAAGGCTTTACTATGATAGATAACACAGGCAAATGCACATGCCTGTATTTCACACCAAACAAGATAATAACATGATGTTCTCAATGAAAAAATGCGTGATGCTGCTGGCCGCTTTTCTCGTCACCGTTTCGCTTAGCGCCCAGGTTACCGTAAGACCGCAGATCGGCTTTAACGCCTCGACCATTACTAATGACCTGCCTCAGGAGGTACTGGATGGAAAATCCGGTATTCAATTTGGCGTCGATTTGCAATTCGGCGGTCGTTTTTATTTCCAGCCCGGCCTGCTGTATGAAGGCAGAAAGGCGGATGTAAAACCCGTAGATGAGAATATTGCCGACGTAAATTACACGGTCAACCGCATACGCATCCCGGCGCTGATCGGGTACAATATCACGGGCGAACCCGAGCAGTTTATTAACATCCGGTTATTTACCGGGCCCAACATCTCCTTCGCCGTTAACAAGGACGTCGATGACAACCAATTGTCCTTTGATAAAGATGACATCAGGAACTTCATCTGGGGATGGAATGCCGGCGCCGGCCTGGACCTTGCCTTCATCTTCGTCGACGTGGGGTATGAGTTCGGCCTTTCGGAAATATTCAAGGACCTGGAAAGCAGTCCCAAGAATAACCTCTTCTATCTTAACGCCGGACTCAGTCTGCGCTTCTGAGGGATTCGTCCCCGGTATTTCTTTCAACCGGCGGGGCTATTATATTCTCCTTAACGACCAACTGCACGGGCTGCAGCTGGTCCTTAAAGGTTTCTCCGTAGATTTCCAAAATGGTAATAAACAGAGCTGCGATGATGGGGCCGATAATGATCCCCGCCATACCGAAAAGGGCGAGCCCTCCCAGCGTACCGAACAAAATCATCAGATCGGGTAGTTGCGTATCCCTGCCCATCAGCCGGGGACGCAACAGGTTGTCAATATTGCTGATGACAACGGCGCCGAACAACAACAGGCCGATCCCCTGTGGAACATCCCCTCCTAATACAAGCAGCACAGCCGCAGGCAGCCATACAATAGCCGGTCCCAGCGCCGGAATGATGGACAGCACTGCCATAATCACTCCCCAGAAAACCGTATTGCCGATACCAGCCAATGCCATGGCCCCGGCCGCCAGACCTCCCTGCACTAATCCGATGATCAATGTGCCCTTCAGCGTAGATCGCGTCACCGTAACAAATTTGTCCAGCAGTATACGCTCCTGCGCTGTATGCAGGGGCAGATAATACAGCATTTTATTGATGTACCCCATCCCGTAAATCAGGAAATAATACATGGCAAAGAGGAAAATGAACAGCTGAAAGAAGAAATTCACCGCCCCCGTCGTAATGCTGGAGAGCCCCGATACAATAAAAGCACCCAGACTTTTGATCGCCTTGTCGATAGCGGCAATCAGCTTTTCCCTTTCGGGAAAAATATCATGAATAATAGGAATGGCGTCCAGTTCATCCACAAAAGAGTCCGGATCGGCAATGCCTGCCTCCACCATCGGCACAAACGTTTTTCCAGCATTGATGGCCTGTTCCGCCACTACTACGGTAAACACCAAAACGGGAACCAGAACAACCAATATGAAGAACAGTAAGGTCAGCATACTGGCCATCGGTTTCCGGCCTCCCAGCCGCCGGAGAAGCCGGTTATAGAAACCATAAAGAATGCCGCTGAAAATCGCGGATAATAAAATGGCCATCAAAAAGCCTTTTATCATGGTATAAAATAAAAGACTGATACCTATGACCATCAAAAGGACGGTGGCCTTGCCAAGATTGATCTTATCGACCTGCATAGTGCAATAATTTTAGTATGCAAAAGTGTTGCTCTTCGGATAGAGCGAGCGCGGAAATAATTAAAGATATAAAACGGCGAGGAATATGGATAGACGTTCTAATTCTTAACCTACAAAGCAATATGCCATTAGGGAAATAATAAACCCGAAGGCTTTTTCAAGAAAAGCCTTCGGGTTTATCTCCTAACCGGATCTACCCGCGAGCGGAATACTGAATATGGAGAAACAGATTTTTTTTACATCCCCTTCACTTTCCCCGAGCCGGCGATACTCGTACTTAACCGTGGGCGACCACTATAGTATACATTGCCCGAGCCGGCGATGGATACCTGCAGGTTCTCTTTTACTTCTACATAAGCATCTCCGCTGCCGCCGATACTCACCGAGCAGTTTTCTGCTTTCAGGTCCTTCCCCTTGATACTGCCGGAACCGCCGATGCTGATGGAAAGGTCCTCGACGGAGCCAGCAAACTCAATCGTTCCGCTGCCGCCGATGGAAAACTGCAGCTCGTCGAGTCCTTTAAAAGCCTGCTCTGTGACTATCTTGCCCGAGCCACCGATGGAAAGCGCGCTCAGTCCCGGAAGGGTGATATAAACATTCAGCTTGCCATAATTGCGAACATTCCGCTCCGTAAAGCGGATATCCCAGCTGTTGCCTCGCACCTCGGTATCCAGCAGCTCGATGATATCCTGCCGGCCTTCTACTTCTACTTTTTGCGTGTTGCCCGGGGTCAGGTACACATTAGCCGAAATGCCGAGGCCGACAGCATCGAATTTATCGAGATCCAGCGTTTTGCGTATATTTTGTGCCGACAGCGGCGAAAAGATAAGGAGGCCATACGCGGCCAGCAGACCGATGATTATTCTTGATTTCATGATATTGTGGTATTGAATTTTCTTCAAAAGACAGCGTGATCCGAAGAAGGTTGCCGCCAGATTAGCAACACTTTTCTACTTTTCATTAAATTGGCGCCGGTAATTCGGTAGAGGAATTCTGGTAGAGAGTAGAGAGGCTCAGCGCGCTTCCGGTCCCTTATCCCTCTACCATTCACCCTCTACCCAAAACAAACAGCCATGCAAGCAGGCAAAAGACTTCTTTCCCTTGACGTCTTCCGCGGCATCACCATCGCGGGGATGATCATGGTTAACAACCCCGGTTCCTGGTCCACCGTATACGGCCCATTACTGCACGCCGACTGGCACGGCGTCACCCCTACCGACTGGATTTTTCCCTTCTTCCTGTTCATCGTCGGCGTCGCGATTCCGCTGGCGATCGGCAAGCGCATCGAACAGGGAGTGTCCGAAGGAGCCATTCTCCGAAAAATCATCAGCCGGACGATGATTATCTTCGGGCTGGGCCTGTTACTGGTCGCTTTTCCACACTTCGGTTTTAAATCTGAATACGCCCACCTGCTGCCGTTGCACTACGCGTTGCTGGCCGTTTTCTCTGTCGGCATTATTTTCCGTGAGATCTTCAATCAAAAGCAATTTCAGGAAGAACGCTACCAGCGCCTACGCCGGCTTTCGACCTATATTGCACTGGCGGCAGCGGCCGGGATGTTGCTCATCGGCCTTTTTGCTTACGACCTGAGCCATCTGCGCATTCTGGGCGTGTTGCAGCGCATTGCCCTGGTATATGGCATTTGTTCCATTCTGTATTTAAAAACCGACTGGCGGGCCCAACTTTGGACGGGCATCGGTCTGCTCCTCTCCTACTGGGCCCTGATGACGCTGGTTCCGGTTCCCGGCGGCCTGGCACCCAACCTGGATCCCGAGACCAACCTCGGCGCCTGGCTCGACAGGGCTATATTGGGCACCGATCACTTATGGAGCCAGGCGCGCACCTGGGAACCGGAAGGGTTGCTCAGCACCCTGCCCGCTATCGGTACGGGCATCATCGGCATGTTGACCGGCGCCTGGATCCGGCAAACTGAAGGGGAATACCGCAAGCTGACCGGCATTTTCGCCATGGGCACTATCCTGCTGGCTCTGAGCCTGATCTGGGACCTTGCTTTTCCCATTAATAAAAATATCTGGACCAGTTCTTTCGTCCTTTACACAGGTGGTGTGGCCCTGCTTTTCCTCGGCGTCGTTTACTGGCTGGTCGATGTGCTCAACTACCAAGGCTGGATCAAACCCTTCCGGGTCTACGGCGTCAACCCGCTGTTCGCTTATATCCTTTCAGGAGTTATCGCCAAACTGGCCTATATGATCAGCTGGGAAACGGCCGATGGGGATACCCAAACGGTCAAAGGATGGATTTACGATAACTTCTTCCTGTCCTGGCTATCTCCCTTCAATGCCTCGCTGGGTTACGCCCTGCTGAATGTATTGCTGGTGCTGGCCATGGTGTGGATTTTGTACCGGAAGCGGATTTATATCAAAGTGTAGTCCGGCTTATTTTTCATAGCTGTTGGCAGGATCGGTCGAAAGCCAAAAGCCTATGGCAAAAGGTCTAATTAGCAAAAAAAACTTTGGTTTAGTCCCGGACGCCCATTACTTATTCCGGCTGATACGCCGGATTCAGCTCTTCCGGCACCGGCGCCCCGACGTTTTCCCGCCAGGCCTGTAAGTTTTGCAACAGTTCAGCTACTTTGCCGGGATATTGACCGGCGAGGTTATGTTCTTCTTGCAGGTCATTTTCCAGATGATAGAGTTCCACCCGGTGAGTCTCAAAATCCTCGATCAGTTTCCAGGCGCCCTGACGAATGGCTCCGGAAGGAACGGCCCGCCAGCCCCTCACCAGGTCTTCGGGATATTTAGTTCCGCGATAGCCCTGCAAATAGGCGGGAAAGTGCCAGTAAATGGGGCGCGTTTCCCATTGGAAATTTTCCTGAAACAGCGGCAGCAGGCTACGGCCGTCCAGTTTTCGGCTTTGGGTATCCAAACCGGCGGCTTCCAGCAGCGTCGGGTAAAGGTCGGTGCCGATAACGGGCACCTCCCGCTCGAGCCCGGCAGGAGCCTTTGCCGGCCAGCGGATGATCAGCGGCACGCGGATGCCGCCCTCGTAGAGCATCCCTTTGGCGCCCTTCAAGGGTTTATTTGAAGTAGTGCCGCCGTGGCCGCCGTTGTCGGAAAAGAAAATGACGATCGTATTCTCTGTCAGGCCCAGTTCTTCCAGTTTACCCATGATCCGGCCCATGCTCTCATCAGTACTTTCAATCATGGCGGCGTAGGCGGCGTTATCCTGCCCGTTGTGTGGGGGCTTATCGCGGTAGGTTTTCGTCATCGCCTCCTTTCCCTGAATGGGGGTATGCACGGCGTAGTGGGACAGGTAGAGGAAGAAAGGTTCCTCGCGGCTGTCCTCGATAAAGGCCAGCGCTTCGTCGGTCAGCCGGTCGGTGAGGTATTCGCCTTCCGGGCCGTCCGGCAGGGCCGGATTCTGATAAGGGCTGAAGTAGCTGGCGGGATGCCCTGCCGTAAAGCCGCCGATATTGATATCGAATCCCTGGTTTTCGGGGCCGGTAGGGCCTTCGCCCAAATGCCATTTGCCCATATGGGCGCTGCGATAGCCTTGCGGCTTTAAAGCCTCCGCCAAGGTGCGGAAGGAAGAGGCCAGTTCTGTCTTATTGGGCGTAGGAATGAGTTTCCGGTAAGCCGCCTGCCCGCGTTCCGGGGAAGCGACCGTGTATATTCCATGCCGTGGCGTATACAAGCCGGTAAGCAACGAGGCGCGCGAAGGCGCGCAGTTGGGGGCATTGGCGTAGGCATCGGTAAAGAGGACACCTTCCGCCGCCAGCCGGTCAACGTGCGGCGTTTCGTAAAATTTACTGCCCATACAGCCGAGGTCTCGCCAACCCAGGTCATCGACCAGAAAAAGGACGATATTGGGCGGGCGTTCCTGGGCTTCGAGTGCCGAAATGGTAAAAAGAAGTAACCCGAAACCGATTTGTACTAATTTTTTCATGATAAGGGGGGAATTAGGTTATCAGAGTTGCATTTTTTTGAGAAGAACTATCTGGGGGTTTGAATACCCTCAATTTCATCTGAATTGGACAGCACGCAAGAAGGAGTCAATCTGTTTTCAGATGTAATCCATCATTTTGTGATCCAAAAGACTAAATTTAAGCATTGCTTACATGCGAAGCAGCGCTTCGCGCTCCATTCTTTACTCATCCGCCAGCGCCGCCATCCGGAAGCGCTCGATCTCGGCGGGCGTATGTTCGCGGGCGAAAATAGACTTCGCTTTATCAATCACCTCCGGATGCTCATCTGCCACGTTATTTTGTTCCTGGGGATCTTCCTGCAGGTTATAGAGTTCATACTGTATCGGTCCCTCTTCCATCAGGTTTCTATTGATCACTTTCCATTTATCCATCCGGAGAGCGCGCTGCCCGCCGTATGCCGGAAACTCCCAGTACAGGAATTCGTGTTCTACCTGCTCAGCGTCGTTGCCCAACAGCGTAGGCAGGAAGCTGATGCCATCCGTATCCTCAGGCACCGGCACACCGGCGATTTCACCCAGTGTCGGCATGACATCCCAAAAAGCGGAGATATGGCCGGTGGTTGATCCCGGCTCAATATGGCCGGGCCAGGCAGCGATCATAGGAACGCGGATGCCGCCTTCATAGACCGAGCCTTTGCCCCGGCCGCGTTCGCTGGGAAATGGGCCGCCGCTGTCGAACCAGGGTGAATCTGTTCCACCGTTAAAGCTCGGACCGTTGTCGGAGCTGAAGATGATCAGGGTATTATCATAGATCCCCTTTTCCTTTAAATCGTCAATAAGCAGGCCCACCTGTTCATCGAGATAGGAAACCATAGCGGCATAGGCGGCATGCGGGTTCGGATGTGGAAAGTAGCTGCGTTCCCCCAGGTAGGGGTCTTCTTCTCCAAACTTTTCCACGTAGTAATCTACCCAGCGCTGCGGTGCCTGCAGCGGCATGTGAGGAATGGGCGTTGCCCAGTAGAGAAAGAACGGTTCTTTCCGGTGACGCTCGACAAAGCCCAGAATTTCCTCAAACATCAGGTCAGGACTGTAATCAGTAAGGGTAAAAGGCGCATAGCTGGCCGGATCATTCGGGTCGGCGCCTTCAGCCAGTTTGGTGCGGGGCGGCACAGTATCATTCTCTAGATATACCCGCTGCTTATTTTTGTATAAATGCAGGGGGTAGAAGGTGTGGGCCTGTCGCTGGCAGTTGTAGCCGAAGAAGAAATCGAAACCCTGATTATTGGGAACGCCCCGGGTGCCGGGAGCGCCCAATCCCCATTTACCCACGATTGCGGTTTTGTAGCCGGCCTCTTGCAGTTGGGTGCCGATGGTTTTGGTTTCCGCCGGCAGGGGACGCTGTCCTTCCAGGGTGGAATCGCGAAACATGGCCAGGTAATCCCAAACGTCACCGCGGCTACCCCACTCGTCGTTACCGCGGATATAGGCGTGCCCCGTGTGCTTACCCGTCAGCAATACACAGCGCGACGGTGCGCAGACGGGCGAGCCGGCGTAGTGCTGGGTGAAGCGCATACCGTTTTGCGCCAGTTGGTCTAAATTTGGCGTTTCGATTTTGGTTTGGCCGTAGCTGCCGAGTTCGCCGTAGCCCAGATCGTCGGCGAGGATGTAGATGATGTTGGGACGCCGACCGCCGGCTTCTTCAGCACCGGAGCGGCAACTTCCCGTCAGGAACATCAAAACGGGTAACAGAAATAGGCCGTAAAATTGCATGGTTTCCCTTTTTCTCGAATTTCTTCTACAAGCTTCTGTTTTCACAGGCTTTATTTTGTGTCCGAAAGATATTGATAATTGATGGAGTTTCCAGAGGCGGAAAGGGTAAAAGTGGAATGAAAAATAAACAAAACGATAGTAGCTTGATAGGTTTTCAGCTGACTGGGGGGATCATTTCTAGCACGGTCCTTCTCGTCAGCCCTATCGAAGCAAAGGAGGAATTCGAATGGGTTTTTAAGAGTTGAAAGCTTCGCGAAGAGGCGGCACCAAAGGACGACGCTTCGTGCTGTAGCTTTCAGCTTTTTTTTGGCATGGGATAAAACAAAAATTTCTTCTCGGCCTTTATCGCCGGCTCAGACAGGCCAAGAGCTGCCGCCTCATTACCTCGCATATTCCGGAAACTGTTGTCGCATCATTTCCTCCGCCCGGCGCGGAAGGTAGACGGCGGCGGCGTAGCCGTATAGCAAGGCAAGTATAAACAGACCGGCCATCGCCAACAGAGCACCATGGGTATTGGGAATGTGATTTATCAACAAATTGATCCAGGAATACAAGGCGCCGTACATCGCTCCCCCTACGCCGGCGGCCATGGAGAGCGGCATCTGAAGGAGGAGAAAAGATTTACTTTTCCGTTTACTGCTTTGAAAGGTATAGCGGAAGCTGAAATAGAAAACCGGCAAATAGAGCAGAAATGCTGTAATGAGTATATATTTTTCAAGCTGCTCTTCCGGAAAATACAGAAACAGTTGATACAGTCCAAAGAATAATCCCAGAGGAACCCACAACTTTGAAGGATGGAGCAAAGACTTGAAGAAGCGGCCAAGTTCCCGGACGCCTTGCTTCTGCACGGCCCTTTCCCGCGCTTCGACTACCTTGGCGAAGCCGAAGATTCCAAAAGAATTATACACCTGATCCAGGGCTTGCTCAAAGGACAGATCCGGATTTTCCCGCCACTTTTCCTCGATAGCGCTGGCCAGGTGATCCACGATTTCCACCTGTACGTCGTAGTAGCGGACGCGCTTGCGATAAACAAAGTCGAACAGATAGTCAATTTGCTCCTGCGTCAATTGTTTTGATCTCACTTCAGGCATAGATTTTCTTATCAGGTTTGATTCCATAATCAAGTGGTTTTGGGATGGATCACCAGCTGCATATGCTGAATAAAGCGGGCCAGCTCTTCCAGCTTACTCTCCGTCTCTTTCTTTCCCTTCGGCGTCAGCTTGTAGTACTTGCGCTTACGTCCTTTCACCGTTTCGTACTCGGGCGTAAGCAGGGCCTGAGCTTCCAGTTTGTGTAAGGCCGGATATAAAGCGCCCTCGGTTATTTCGAGCTCTCCATCCGTCAATTCCTTGACCTTCTGCGTGATCTCATAGCCGTACATGCGGCCGTTCTCAGACAGCAGCCGGAGAATAATCGTCGTTAGCGATCCTTTATATAGCTCTTTACTTGCCATAAGGCAAATATACCTAAAATTCTTAGGCATGCCAAGAATATGCCTAAGAATTTTAGGTATGGATCAGAATTTTCACCCTTCCGGTTATTGAAGAGAACGGATCAGATGCCAGACGACAGATACCGACCGCCTCCAGGTCTTCGGCGCTGAGGTCAAATTCGACGAGTGTTTCCGCAATCTATTCTGCCTACGGAGGTTAAAGAAAGATTAATCCACGCCCGTTCACATCCCTCCTGTACTTTTTTTTGTTGCTTTAGGGAAATTATCCGACGAGGACGCCGGCAGCGGCTTCCCCAAAGCAACAAGTAAATGAGTCGATCTAAAGAACTGGGCACTGAGCCGATCGGTAGCCTGCTGGTTAAAATGGCTGTTCCGGCCTCGGTAGGCATCCTGGTTATGTCGATCTATTTTATTGTGGACACGATTTTTGTTGGCCGCTTTGTCGGGACGCTGGGAATAGCCGCCATCACGGTAGTCATGCCCATCACTTTTTTCATTTCCTCCATCGGCATGGCGATCGGCGTGGGCGGTGCTTCGGTTATTTCACGGGCTTTGGGGGCGGGAGAGGATGCGAAGGCTTTTCATACTTTCGGAAACATGCTGGGGCTTACCCTGACGCTTGCCGTTTCTCTCGTTCTGGCCGGTTCTTTCTTTCAGGTGCCCGTCCTGCAGCTGTTCGGCGCACAGGGCGATATTATCGATCCCGCGCAACGGTATTTTTCCATCATACTTATCGGGGTGCCTGCCCTGGCCTGGGCTATGATGTCAAACAACGTCATGCGAGCCGAGGGAAGGCCCAAAATGGCCATGCTGTCCATGATGATTCCGGCTGTGGTCAATATCATTCTGGATCCTATCTTCATCATTGTGCTGGACTGGGGACTGGAGGGGGCGGCCTGGGCGACGACCATTTCCTATTACATGAGTGCAGTCTTCACGATTTGGTTTTTCTTTCTCGGGCCTTCGGAGATGAAGCTTTCCTGGAAAATGCTGCTACCGGCTTTCAACCTGATTCGCGAAATTGGCTCTATCGGCTTCGTGACGCTGGCCCGGCAGGGTACGGTGAGCCTGTTGACCATCGTGCTCAACCATTCCTTATTTGCCTACGGTGACGAGCTGGCCGTCGCCATTTTCGGGATTATCAACCGGATCATGATGTTTGCCAATTTTCCGGTGCTGGGCATCACCCAGGGTTTTCTGCCCATCGCCGGCTATAATTTCGGCGCCCAGCAGTGGCAGCGGGTCAAGGAAACTATTCGCATTTCCATCCTGTCGGGTACGGCCATAGCCGTCGTGATCCTGACCTGTATCCTGTTTTTTGCCGAACCTATTGTCAGCCTTTTCACCAATGACCCTGACTTGCTTGGGCCTACGCCGCGCGCCCTAAAACTCGCTTTTCTCGCCGTACCGCTCATCACCGCCCAATTGATCGGCTCTGCTTACTTTCAGGCCGTAGGCAAGGCTTTACCTGCCCTGTTTTTAACCATGACCAAACAAGGCTTCTTCCTCATTCCCCTCGTACTTATCCTTCCTCTGAGGTTCGGTCTCGACGGCATTTGGTACGCCTTTCCCCTTTCCGATATTCTGGCCGCTTTTGTCACCATGGGTTACCTGCTGCGCGAAGTACGCCGCAAACTCAACCCCGCCATTGAACACGAACTGGCGCCCGAGGTTATACAGAAGTAATTATTCGACACTTTTTTAAACGCAAATACCAACATCCCCTTATGAAAAGAAGAGCAAAAGCTTTCTGGAAAGGCACCGGCAAAGAAGGTACGGGTACTTTAACCACTACCAGCGGCGTACTCGACGAACAACCTTACTCCTTCCGCCTCCGCTTCGAAAACGAAGACGGCAAGAAAGGAACCAATCCGGAAGAACTCATCGCCGCCGCCCACGCCGGCTGCTACAATATGGCGCTGGCCGTTCAACTCGGCGAAGCAGGATTCACTCCGGATAGCCTGGACACTCAGGCCGAAGTCACCCTGGAGCAAACTGACGGCGGCTTTGCCATCACTACCGTCAAACTGAACCTGAACGCTAAAATTCCCGGCATCAGCAAAGATAAGTTTATGGAACTGGCCAACGGCGCCAAGGAAGGCTGCCCGGTATCGAAGGTGCTCAATGCCGATATCAGCCTGGATGCCAAACTTGCTTGACGGATTGATGGGATGATTGGGGTGCCCGGCCGTCGATCTGATGACCGCCCCCCCATCATCCCATCGTTTGGTCACCCTTCCACTTTCGAGGTTTCTTTTTTCCCAACGAATGCGAAATCACTGACGACAACCTCCGTGATATATCGTTTTTCTCCATTCTTATCCGTATAACTGCGGTGGGTCAGTTTCCCGCTCAGCGCAACTTCTTTTCCCTTCTTGAGGTGCGTGTTCAGCGTTTCCGCCAGCTTTCCCCAGGCCACACAGCGGTGCCATTCGGTGCTCTCCACCCGGTCGCCGTTCTGGTTGCGATAGTTTTCGGAAGTAGCCAGCGAAAACTGGGTCTTCATCTTGCCGCTGTCAAATTTGGTGAATTCCGGGTCACGACCGAGGTGACCGATCAGGGTTACTTGATTTCTCAGATTCATGATGTACGATTTTAAGTTAGACAAAAAGAATTCCTATGCAGAGCCCGGAAGGGCATCAGGGAAAAAGCTGTCGGCAGCCGGCCGAAAAATGCATACGCTGCAGTAGAGAACATTTCGCTTTCCTGCCGGCAAAGTCCTTTAACATTAGTTGGGTAGGAAGTAGTAGGGATCGGGCGCGATAAATTGCTTCCGTTGCACCTCGCGCGTAATACAAATATGGAAGGGATTAAAGCAATTAGTCGTATGATAATCGATTACTTTCGTTTGTAATCGTTTGTAAACGACTATGAGGGGAATAAATGTCCAAATGCTGGCTTTTTTCCGGAAAAGCACGCATTTTTGACCTGTCAAATCACCCATTCGCATGTATCACGAGAAACTACGCCTTTATTTCGAGCAATTTATTTTTACGTTGAAGAAGCACCGTGATGCGATAGACTTCATCTACAAACACCGTATCTGGGAAGGTTTCTGGAAATACGGTTGGGTAGCCAAGCTGCTGGTCGTCATCGGCGTGATTATCGGAATGAAATTTCTGAGCGTTATTTTCAGCTGGTTTACACAGGCCGACACCTCCGATCCCATCGCCGTAATCAGCAGCGTAGGCAGTCTGATGGGACAAATGGCTGAAGAGGGATACGAGTTTCTCTTCCTGGGCGGCATGAAGTACATTATGATGATCATCCTGGAGATCGTTGTCTTTCACGTCTGCCGGCGCACTACGGCCATCCTCACCGGTCAGGACAGCCAAGCCAGTTTCGATGCGTTTGTCAAGGCCCAGGTCCGTATGATCAAGGTGGTGATTCGCTGCTATATCATGGAGATGATCGCCACGATTCTTTTGAAAATATTCTTCGGCATCTTCGGGTTCGTTGATTTTCTGCAGCCCGCTTTCGTCTTCGGCGTGCAATGCTACTACCTGGGCTTCGTCGTCATGGATAACTATTTCGAACAATTTAGCCTGAGTATCAAGGAGAGTGTAAAATACGCCCAGAATTTTATTGGTGTCGCGCTGGCCATTGGATTGCTGCTGCAGGGCATGTTCTCCATCCCGATTGCCGGCGCCATTGCCGGGCCCTTCATCTCCGCCGTCGCGGTCACCCTGGTCCTGTTCGAACTCAGCGACCTGCATAAACGGCCCTCGATGGCGCCGGAACCGGAAGAGGTGGTTTGAAGCCTGGCTTCGGGGTTTAGCCCGGAGCCATCATTCATTCTTCCAGCCGCATCATTACGTAAACCAGGATATATTCCCCGTGTTGCTGGTAAAAAACGTCGTAGTATTCGTGGTAGTCCTCTTTGACGATTTCGGCGCGGGTGTATCCCTGTCCGAAGTCGAAATCAAAAGGCTCTACCAGGAGGTTTTGACAAAAATCAATCTGCCGGCGACCGTAGGCTTTATACAGCGCTTCCTTGGCGCCCCAGTAGATGTGCAGGTGCTCGATCCGACGGATAGCATCCAGGCTGGCCATTTCTTCCGGGCGCATATACCTGTTGGCCAGCCGCTCAATCTTCCCAACCAGAAACTGTATATCGATACCGACAGGGCGGGGAGCCGCGATGGCGGCAGCTAATTCATGGGAATGGCTGATGGAGATAAACCAGGCGGCGCCTTTCAGATGTGGCTTGCCGTGATCATCTTTGATGAAAGCCCCGCGCTGTTCCCGTCCCGACATGTCATGCACCAGCTGCCGAACCGCCAGCCATTCTGTGCGCCGCCGTCCTTTAATGCCGGATAATTGTCTGGCTTCAGCAGGGGCCAGTTCCAGTTTTTCCAGAAACCATTCTTCCGGTTCCTCGATCTTCCAGATGCCGATTTCTCCTTCGGGACTCAATGCTTGGTGCAGAATAATGGGCATATTCTTGGTTCGTTGTAAATGGAATTGCCGTCCGCTTTTTAAAACCTAACTCCGGCACGGGCTGTTTGTTGGATATGACAGCAAAGGTAGAAGTCAGAAAACACAAACAGCTCACCGGCCATAATGCTTCCATTTTTTCCGTCGTCGCCGGGCCCAGTCACCAGTATTTTCTCTCCGGCGCCGGAGACGGATGGGTCGCCAGGTGGGATCTGGACAATCCGGAGACCGGCCGTCTGATTGCCAAGGTGGAAACACAGATTTTTTCGCTGCTCTATCTGAAAGACCAGCGCAAGGTCGTCGTCGGAAATATGAACGGCGGCGTTCACTGGGTAGATACCGACAATCCTGAAGCTACAAAAAACATCGCACACCACCGAAAGGGCGTCTTTGCCATCGAGCGAGTCGGCGAGCATATCTTCACAGCCGGAGGCGGCGGAATGCTCACCCGCTGGTCCCTGGCGGATGGCCGCTCCCTCGAGAGTTTTCAGCTTACCAATCAGAGCCTGCGTTGCATTGACTACAATGCCGCACGCAAAGAACTGGCAGTAGGCTGCAGCGACAACAGCATCTACTTTCTCGACGCCGGCACCCTCGAATTACGCGAACGCTGGAAAGGCGCCCATGAAAATTCCGTCTTTACCGTCCGCTACGCCCCCGACGGAAAGCATATCTTCAGCGGCGGCCGCGACGCCCATCTCAAGGTATGGGACAGGCAGGCAGGCCGGATCGTGGCGGATCATCCTGCCCACTGGTTTACCATCAACGACATCGCCATCCATCCGGAAGGCCACTGGCTGGCTACCGGCAGCCGCGACAAAACGATAAAGATCTGGGATGCGCAATCCTTCGAATTGCTTAAAGTGCTGGAAACTGCCCGCGACGGCGGCCACGTCAATTCTGTCAACCGCCTCTTCTGGTCCCCCTACCGTAATTACCTCATCTCCGGCAGCGATGATCGCAGTCTGATCATCTGGGAGGTGAAATCTTTGCGCCGGTCTATTTCACTGTGATGCTGCCTTCGAGCAGGACCGGGCTGAGCACTTCCTCCCTGGCATTCGCTATCTCCACGATCGTAGGCTGATCCGTCAGGGTTACCGGGCAGCTCGCACCGGACTGCCCCACCGCTTCATAACAAACGGAAAACAATACCGAATTATCAGGAATGGTAACGGCCGCCAGATTGGGCTCAAACCAGGAGACGGTCAGCCGGTCGGAATGATCGGCGGGACGACCGAAATTCTGCGCCGATAAGCCGGGCAGACCAAAATTAGTCACCTCAATAAAACGCAACACTTCATCATCCCAACCGATACTGTACTGCATCGTAAGGATATTCTCAAAATTTTCGGCGCTTACATCCACACAAATCCGGTTGCCCGGAGTAACGGTTTCCTCAGAAGCCGTAAGGGTCAGTCGCTCATCCTCCGCACAGGAAAAAAGGCTTCCCAGGCCGGAGAGCACCAATAATACAGTAACGATACGCATAAAGTGGGTCGTTTTTGATTTATTGCGGGCAAAGATAAGATGCTTCGGCCATTTACCGGAAAGGCCAGGAAGCTTTTGGACAGAAAGTAATACCCACTTGCCCATATTGCCGTTGCCGACACCGGCGCACAGAAAATAACCTTTTCTTACGCCCTCTGTTTCAATGTTTAACAAAAACCTGCATTTTTGTAACCAGAAGCCTCAACTTTTTCCAGTGTTCACCGAAATAACTAACCTGAATCACCCATGTTAAAATCGAGCGCCTGCTTCTTACTGTTTTGCTGTCTGCTGTGTGGTATGCAATGTGATCAGCCGCCGGGCAGTCTTTCGGCCCGCGCCTATGTGCAAAACTGGCCCGGGCTGCGAGAATTATATAACAACCTGCGAGAGGCCGGGCAGCTCACCATTGTCTACGGTGCGCAACAGGAAAGGTATGCTGAACGATACCGCCGGCTCTGCACCCAACTGGCCGGCAAAGACAATCGCCGCTTCTCCATCAATTTGCAAAATGATACCGAACTCAACGACAGCGAACTCGGAGAGAAAATTATCCTGGCCGTCGGCACACCCGGTTCGAACAGCATAGTGAATCGGCTGCTGGATAAGCTCCCCCTAAGCATTAATGAAACGGAACTGCTGTTCAACGGCTGGCAGTTCAAGGATGAGGATACCGTATTCTCCCTCGGCTTTTATCCCAACCCTTTCAACCGCAAGTTGCCGGTACTGTTGATCACCGGCCTGTCGGACGAAGCCGTCCTGCAACAACTCGCTCAGATTCAGGAGGGCCGCCGTTCCATTTGGCGATGGAGTAATTGGGGGTATGCGGTGCACCAGAAAGGTCGCAGCGTTTTACTCGGAGCTTTCGATGATCAAACCTGGCGCCCCGATCCTCAACTCACTTTCAACTTCAGCGCTAAGGACAAACTCCTGCATACTACTGCTCACTACCGTTTCTTTGCCCGGCACAGCCAGCCCGATCCTGAGGCCGTCGCCAAACTGGTGGAAAACAGTGAACAAGCGGCCCGGGATATTGAGGCATTCTGCGGGAAAGGCATCAGCGATACACGCATCGACCATTACCTTTACAGTAGTTCGGAAGACAAAGGGCTGATTCTCCACAATACCGATCAGGCACATGTCGATTTTAGCGAAAGCAGCGTTCATACCATCCTCAATAACATCTATGAGGAGCATTTTACCGGAGCGGAAAACCTTTTATTACTCCGTCAACTGCTTGGCCGCCCCCCTACGCTTGCGCTGGAAAAAGGGCTTGCCGTTCGCTTCACCCACAACTGGCAAAAGGACGGCTATAAGTACTGGGCGAAGCAGCTTTCTCGTGCGGGAAATTTGCTTCCGCTAAAAGAATTGCTCGACAATGAGGCCTTCCAACGCAACGCTGAGTTGCTCACCTCTTGCCAGGCCGCTTCCTTTGTTGACTACCTGATCGATACCTACGGGCGCGAAACCTTTCTGAACAACTACAATTCCTGGCAAGCCCTGGAGGGTGAAATTCCCCGCCTGGAAGAAGAATGGCATACTTACCTGCTTAGCAAAAGCGTGCGGAATGTAAGGCAGACGCAACCGCAACCGCTCCCCTATCTGCGGGGCTTCACCCTCGCTCACGAAGGCTACCAAATTTACAACGGCTATGCCTCCCGGATGGCGCGCCAGTCGCTGGAACAGCTCGAAGGTTTGCATGTTAACGCCGCTGCCATCGTTCCCTACTCCTTCACACGCGATCCTAAAGCACCGAACTTCATCCCCGTAGCCGAGGGCCCGGGTTCGGAGAATAACGAAAGTGTCATCCATGCCCTGTACGCCGCCAGGGAAAAAGGCATGGTTCCCATGCTCAAACCGCAAATATGGGTCGGCGGCGGCAGCTGGCCCGGCGATGTGGAAATGCAAAGTGAAGCCGACTGGGAGCAGTGGTTCGACTACTACGGCCGCTGGATCAGCCACTACGCCATGCTCGCTGAAATGCACGAAATACCACTCTTCTGTATCGGGACGGAACTGGGAAAAACAACCTTGCAACAGCCGGGAAAATGGCGTCAGCTCATCCGGCAGATCCGAAAAATCTACAGTGGCAAAATCACCTATGCCGCCAATTGGGGAGAGGAGTTCGAAAAGCTCTCTTTCTGGAAGGAACTGGATTACATGGGCCTCAATTGTTACTACCCTCTCAGCGCCGACAGCAGCGCTACCCAGGCCGAGCTGGAGGCCGGATTTCGGGATATAGGCCGGCGGGTAAAGGCCGTCGTCGACCGCGAACAAAAACCCATGCTGCTCACAGAAATCGGCTTTTCCAGTGTAGCCGCTCCGTGGATGAGCCCTCATCGCGACGGCTACGAGCGTCCTTACAATGAAGCCGACCAACGCCTCTGCTACGAAGTCGTGCTGGAGCAGATCAGCCAGCATACCGACTGGTGCCGCGGCATCTTCTGGTGGAAATGGCCGACCGAGATCGATCACCGCGGCCGGGAGGGAGGCAAAGGCTTTACGCCAAACGGAAAAGCAGCAGCCGAGGTCGTGCAACAATACTACGGACAGATGAAGGCGGAGGAGAAAAACTGACTTGCGGCTTCGCAACCAAGATTAAATGCCCGGCGGTCAGATACAACAAAATCCCGCCTCGTACCCTTATATTTACACTATGGAAAGAACAGAACAGATCAGAGCCTACCTCACCGGCCGTCTTCCCCTGGAGGAAGCCCAGGCCTTTGAACGGGCTATGAAGAAAGATCCGGAACTGGCCATGGAAGTGGAATTTCATGACCTGGAGGAGCGGCAACTGGACCTGTGGGAAAAGGGCGAACTGGGTCCGGAACTCAATGGCTGGCTACCCGGACTGGAAGCCCTGCGACAATCCGGCGCCCCCCTGTGGCTCATGAGCCTGCTGACCAGCACTATGGTCGTTGGTATGACCGGCGCGCGCTCCCGCAAACGGCAAAAACCCAGATCAGGCAATCCTGAATCCACCCTGAGACAGGATTCAGATCGCGGGGAAGCCGGATCCGGCCAGGGACACTCCGACGAGGATCACCCCCCACGGGAAAGCTCCCGGAGTAAGAATGAACCGGAATTGAATTAAGGAACTATCTTCATATCTCTTTCTATGCATTCGACTATCACTCCTCAAAAGCGCAGCTGGTATACTACCCAGAAAGATGAATTCCTTGGAACTGACATCCTGCTGTGGGGCAAACCGCTGCCCTGATGGGAATCCTATCCCATTCCATGAGGTGATGTGTGGATTTATTTCCTAGTTTTGCACTCCTTTGCATAGCAACGGCAAATGGTCAACGGTTTACCGACAACGAATCAACACACATGATCCTCAGTGACACCAAAATACTGGAAGGCATCGCCAACGGCGAAATCGTCATCGAACCCTTCAACCGCGAGTACCTGGGCACCAACTCCTACGACGTGCACCTCGGCAAGTGGCTAGCCCGCTACAAAGACCACATCCTCGACGTCCGCAAGCACAACGAGATCGAGCACTTTGAAATCCCGGAAGAGGGCTTCGTGCTGCATCCCAATACGCTCTACCTCGGCGTGACGGAGGAATACACCGAAACACACACGGCCGTCCCCTTCCTGGAAGGCAAGTCGAGCGTCGGCCGCCTCGGCATTGACATCCACGCCACCGCCGGCAAAGGTGACGTCGGCTTCTGCAATACCTGGACCCTGGAAATCTCCTGCACCCACCCCGTTCGCGTCTACGCTGGCATGCCCATCGGCCAGCTGATCTACTTCCGTGTCGACGGCGACATCGAACGCTATTACAACAAGAAAAAAGACGCCAAGTACAACAAACGCACGGTGAAACCGGTGGAGAGTATGATGTGGAAAAATAAGTTTTAGGGGTGGCAGCACCCGGCCACCAATTTCTTGTTAAGAAAATATTAAATTACCGTCATCCCACCGTTACCTTTTCGCCTTTTCCGGTCTTTTCTCCACCCGATATTGGGGCATATCATGTTTCAAACCTATCTGGATGAAAAGATTACTTACCCTTTGTCTGGTCTTGCTCCTGGTCGACGCCTTAAGCGCCCAGGCGCCCGACCCTCAGTTTCAGGCACGGATCTTCCGGGCGGGGTCAGTCCGGCACCTCGCGGTACAGCCTGACGGAAAAATTCTGGTCGCCGGCGACTTTCAGTTAGTCAATCAACGCAGCGTATTTGGTCTCATGCGCATTCAACCCGACGGGCAGAACGATGATTCCCATCAGGGACGGGTCACCGTCAGAGGACCCATTGAGGCCATGGCCCTGCAGGCCGACGGAAAACTGCTGGCTAAAACCAGCGCCTTTACCTACTTCGGAGAACTGCGCGAAGGATTACTGCGCATAGATGCCGACGGATACGTGGACGAAGGCAACTTTTCCCCCGATTTGGGTGAATTGGAACAAATCAGGCAAATACTGCCTATGGCTGACGGCCGGATCCTGGTAGCCGGCTCCAAAACCGGAGAATCTTTCACCAGGTTTATTATCCATCGTCTGAACGCAGACGGCAGCCGCGATACTACCTTTCAGTCGGCCGGTAACGACGGGGGGCTAACCGCTGTGGCACTGCAGACCGATGGTAAAATTCTGTTGGGCGGCAAAAACCTGCTGGGACCAGGAGGAACCGGCAACTTTATGATTCGCCTGCACCATGATGGTTCGGTGGACGAGGACTTTCAGCCCGGTTTTCCTGCCAATTATGGAAACGTTATTAGTGGAAACGGCGTCCAACTGCTCGCCGTCCGGCCCACCAACGGTCACATAATCAGCCTAGGCGGGTTCAGTCAAAACCGCCTGATCGTATTCGATGAAGACGGCGGCCTGATTGCCGACATCCCGGTTCCGGAACCCGTCCATGCTGTTTGTATGGCGCCCGATGGCGACCTCTTCCTCGCCGGCGGCGTCAATACAGATGAGCGATATTTTGGTCAAATCCCGCAGAATCACATTTACCGCTACGGTGCAAACGGCGTTCTGGAACAACTAGATGCCGGCGCCGGCAGCAACGACCCGATCGCCGCATTGGCCCTTATGCCCGATAACAGCCTGTTGGCCGGGGGCGACTTTATCGATTACGACAATCAGCTCCGGCCCGGCCTCGTGCGTCTGTCAACAGATAACGGAACGGTAGACGAATTATTCCAACCCCATATCCTGGCGCCGGGTACTGTCAACGGAGTGGTAGCCTACCCGGACGGGAAGGTACTTGCCGTTGGTGATTTCCAGCTTGTAAGAGACCAAACGGAAAATGTTAAAGCCTATCACATCGCCCGTCTGCTCCCCGACGGCAACCTGGACCCCTCTTTTCTGATCGGAGCGGCTGTCCAGAAAAGACCTATTTATGCTGCTGAACACAGCGAGAACAGCAATTCCCTGTTGGTCAGCGCCCGCTACGAAGCCGCCGACTCGAATCAGACTTCGTCGATCAACGGTCTGACCAGACTGAACTACAACGGAATGACTTCTACCAACCGGCTGATCATTCCCTATGCCGGAAAGCATAACGATCCCGTCATCGTAGCCGTCGATAAGCAGGGATACATCTATACCTACGGTACTCAGACGATCCAAACGGCCGCCGGCCCCCGCAGTTTCGTCCGTTTTAAGCCCGACGGCACGATCGATGAGCAATTTACGGCGCAGCCTTATTATAATGCCTTTGTAAAAAAGATTCTTCCGCTTCCTGACGGCCGGGTGCTGCTGACCGGATTCAACTTTCCCGTTGCCCCCGCTCTGAACGGCCCTATTATCCGGATCAATCCGGACGGGAGTAAGGACCAGACTTTTAATCTCAATACACCGTACCTCATCAATACCATTACCGATGCCGATCTGCAATCGGATGGTAAAATAGTGATCCTCGGAGAGGTTCTCGGAGAAGATCAATCCTGGTCCAACGTACTCATGCGGCTGGATACGGCCGGTGCACTCGATACCGGTTTTGGAATACTTTCTTTTGCCGGGCCTCAGCTCAGTAAGGTTAAAGCCCTGAACGACGACCGTCTGCTGATCTATGGTAAGGGGCTTTCCCCCGGCGGTACTCCCATGCAAATGCCCGCAATCGTCAATGCTGACGGAGGTCAGCTCACACCGATGGGCTATCTACCGGAAGGTAGTATTAATCAGGTCGTCAATGTTCCGGATGGCTTTATCGTCGGTGGTAAATTTGCATTCGGCGGCGGATTTACCAACGTGTCCCTGGCCAAGTTTAACCTGACGAGTACCAGTCGCCCGGTTACTCCGGGCAGCAGCGACTTTCCCGCCCAGCTATTCCCCAATCCAACACTGGAAACGGATCTGACACTAGCTTTTAAAAATCCGGTGACCGATCCACTTCAGTACCGGATTTACCTGCCCAACGGCCAGACCACCGCAATCAACGGCGTCATCGGTTCGGGAACGGCGCAGCAAGTACTGAATATTCAGACCCTACACCCCGGCTTTTACCTGATTGAACTGACAAAAGGGGGGCAGAAGTGGTCCGCCCCCTTCGTGAAGCGGTAAGAGAATTGTTAAAATTCAGAAAATATTTCCGCCGCAGCCGGGAAACAGATATAATAGGGATGTACCTAATCTGTTTCCCATGCTGCGTCTTTTATTCCTTCCGCCACTTTTGCTCTGCTTCCTGCTATCTGCCCAAACCATAGATCCCGACTTCCGCCCCCACATCATGAATCCCGGGCCGGTAACTGATATCCTGCCCCTGGAGGACGGCCGCCTGTACGTAACCGGGGAGTTTCAATTTGTCAACGATCAGCGCCGGGCGGGTATCGTGCGACTGCGTGCAGACGGCAGCGTCGATCATAGCTTCCAGACTCCACCAGAGGTAATAAATGTGCAGCAGGCAGACAGACAGGCAGACGGAAAGCTGATTCTCCGGACAGCAGAAGAACTCCTCCGTCTCCAAGCGGACGGCGCTCTCGATGAAACTTTTCAGGTTCAAATTTCCGATATTGAAATTGTTCAGGAATTCCAGCTTTTACCCGACGGCAAAATCCTCATTACCGGCCAGCGCAATATTGTCGCGCCAACCCTCGAGGATTTGTTCTTCATCCGGCGCCTGCTTCCGGACGGACAAACCGATACCACCTTTCAGCAACCCGAGCAGCGCTTCGGCATCCTCAATACCTTTATTGCCGACACCGCGGGTGGTGTCTGGATTACGGGCAACATTGATTTCGGCATCGGTCCGGTAAGCGCCCCCCTGATCCATCTTCTTCCCGACGGTTCGCTGGATACGGATATCCCCTATGATATGCTGAGCAACCTGGATCCTGGTTTTGGGGAACTCCTGGTGCGTCCCGCCAGTAATGAACTGATTGCTTTTGGTGGCGGGGCCATTCGAATATTTACTCCTTCAGGAGATTTGTTTTTTATCCTTCATCCGCCCGGAGGCGTGCCCCGTAAAGCCATGATGACCACATCGGGAGAGGTGTATTACGGAGATGGCAATACCTATTTAAACGGTGAAAATTCTACGGGTTTAATTCCGCGGAACCACCTTTACCGTTTGACCACGCTCAACCAGCTCTTTCGCCTCGACACGGGCAGCGGCGCTGACAACCCGATCGACGCCGTGGGGTTGCAAGCGAATGGCACACTCTACTTCGGCGGCCGCTTTTCCACGGTCGACGATCAGATCAGGAAGGGTATCGCCAAACTGAATGCGGACGGCAGGCTGGAGGACACCTTTTCACCAGATATTCTTTCCCCCGGCCTGGTCCGGACCGTTTTGCCGCAAGGCGACAAAGTTATCGTCGGCGGCCTTTTCTACTTTGTCGACGGCCGCCTCGTCAAACACCTGGCCCGCCTCGACGCCAACGGCCGGCTCGACACCACTTTCAACCTCTCAGCGGCCCAGCATACGCGCCCGGTGTATGGAATCACCCAATTGGACGGCGGCAACCTGCTCGTGTCATCTCAGTATCGCACCGGCGCCGTGGATCTGGATAATAAGGTCAATGGGTTGCAAGTGCTAACGCCCGACGGCGCCCCCCTAAACTTGCTCGACTTTTCCTATCGCCCAATCGCCGGTTTTTTCGATCTGCATCCCTCTCCACCGGGTGCTCCGGTCTACCTGACAGGATTCTTCGATTTTTCTCCTCCGGTAGATCCTTCCATCAGTAATTTCGCACGGCTAAGCCCCGATCTGATGATCGATACCAACTTTATCCGCCGCATTGATTTTCGCTCTGTCTGGGATGTCCTTAGCCTTCCCGACGGCGAGACGCTGATCCTCGGACGCGATATCAGCTTCGAGGATCAATTTTTCGGTCTGGTGCTTCCGCTAAACCCAGAAGATAACCCCGTGCCCAGCTTTCAGCTCGACCCTACTCTATCGATTGTCAGCGCTTTCCGTGGCGCTGCTTTGCCCGACGGGGGAATTGCTTTGGTTGGAGAAATCGAAACGGAAGAGGGGATACAGGACGGACAACTCCTCGTACGCCTGAATGATGACGGTTCCCTTGACGATACCTTCCAAAGCGGCAGGATGACGAAACCTGGATCTATTCGAACCCTTCACGCGCTGCCCGGCGAACGCCTGCTCATCAGCGGGCCCCTCCAGACCTACAACGGTCTACCGGCGCCTTCCAGCACGCTCATTCTCGATCGCAACGGAACTGTATTTGATGATTTCGGCGGCCGGGTCAGCGGCTACTTCCGCACCATTCGGGAAAAAGATGTGGAAACCCTCTACGCCGGCGGCCAAATCGCGCTGTTGGATGGGCCCCTAAGCGCCGGCCTCGTCCGAATCGAACTGACCCCGACCAGCCGCGATCCGGAGCCGGAAAGTCGCCCCCTCCCCTTCCGCCTGCATCCCAATCCGGTGACGGAGGGAGTGCTCCAATTACGACTGGAAAGCCCTTTGTCCTCAGATGCATCCTATCAGCTGCTGAGCGCGGACGGGCGATCTACCCTTGTCACCGGGATAATACCGGCGGGCGCAAGCGCTGTGGAACTTTCACTGGCGCATTTGCCGAAAGGCGTATTCTTCTTGGTGATGACAAGTGAAGGAAAGCAAAAGACGGTGAGGGTAGTGAAGCAGTGACTCGAAGATTAATGTCGTCAACTTTAGCGGTTTTGTACACTTCTGTGGTTGGATCTTCCTCGGTTCTATTGTTCTACGGTTCTGTTCAAGGCCCATATATTGAACCGTAGAACAGAGGAACAGATGAACCGTAGAACAGAAGAACAGATGAAGTGGTGCAAAACCTTAAATTGATGACATTAGACTCGGAGATACTCCTTGTTTCCCGGTCCCCCGGTCATTTCCGGTTTAATTTAATTATACCTATTATTGTTTACTCCGCCACCGCGCCAACCATCGCCGCACTCTTACCGGATGCACGATTCCCAAACTCCACCCCATCGCCGCCATTACAACGATCATCGATCCCAGAAAAATAGAACCGAACCCCACCCCAGCATCGATCAGTATCCCAAAAAGCGGCGGCCCGAGGGCCGTGGAAAAAACGATCACGGTGGTCGCAATCCCGCGCACGCTGCCGATGATGCCGGCGCCGTAAAGTTCGGCGAGTACGGCGTTCTTCACCGGGCTGCTGGCGCCGTTGGACAGCCCCAGCAGAAAAAGCGCTACGGGGTATACCCACGGGGCGGTAAACGAGGCAAGCAGGATCAATCCGAGAACGTAAGGCGTCATGTAGAACGGCAGCATCGTCCGCGCCGTCAATCGGTCGACCAGCGGACCGGAGAGCAGCATTCCCGATGCGCTGGCCACTGCAAAGGCCGCCACCGATCCCGCTACCCAGCCGGCCGGCCAGCCGCGGGCTTCGCCCAGTTTGAGCTGGAAAAAGAAAATGGCGGTATTCAGAAGAGCTAACAGAAAGAAAGTCGGAATTATCACCCAAAAGACGCGCCCGCGCAGGAGGCGAAGCGGATTACGAACAGTTTTATAATCCTCCGGATTGCTCGTCTGGTCAACCCGTACCGGCCGGCGAACCTTCGTCGGGATGTATCGCACCAACCACAAGGCCAGAGGCAGCAGTACCAGGATCAACCAGACGGCCGAGGCCTGCAAGGCTCCGCGCCACCCCAACCAAGCGATCAGGGCAGCAATCAACAAGGGCATCACCGCCTCGCTCGCCGGATAGCCCAGAGAAGCCAGACCAATCGCCTTGCCTCTGTTCTGTTCAAAACCACGCACCAGCGCCGAGGCAGCCGTGTGGCTCATCAATCCCTGTCCGCCCAGGCGCATGCCCCAGAAACCCAGCAATACCACTCCGGTTAAGGGCGCCAGCGAAAGCGTCAGCAAGGCGCCCGCGAGCAATAGCATCGTCAACAGCGTAAAGACAGACAGGCGCCACATATCTACGTAGCGCCCCACCCAGGGCAACAGTGCCGCACTGCCCAGGGTCGCCAGCGCATACAAAGAACTGATGCCCGTATTGCTCAACCCGAATTTCGCCGAGATATCGGGCACGTACAGCGACACGATGATCGTCTGTCCAAAACAGGAGAAAAAGGTCAACAAAAATCCGAATAAAAGAAGGGGTGTATTTTCCGTAAGGAAGGAAAGACGGGACATAAAAAGACTTCGTATTCAAGATGATTCAGAATGGCTTGAAGATAGATAATTTGGAAGACAAAGGTGTGGGAAAGCGGAAGGCGGAAGGCTTATCTTTATCGAATGAGGCGAGGGCGGACTGAAACGACCACAGGGAGCCCCGCCTTTGCGGGCAGAAGCGGCCGCAGCGGGCGAAGGCCCTTACCAACGAAGGAGGCCGGGGAAGGAAAGTTTACCCAAGGTAACGAGGGGCGGGGAAGAACAACCTCGAACAACCTCGAACAGAATCAAACCATCCCGAACCACTAACTTTTCAACGACTCGATCACCCTTCTGATCCCCTGCACCGCATCCAGAAAAGCTTCGTCCTCGTTATTCCAGGAGGCGATAGGTTCGGCACCGCGCGGGAGCGCCTGCAATTTGGCGAAAGGCTCGTGGCTCCAGTCTGCCGGGCGCAAGATGGTCGGGATAACTACTGCATCGCCCCGTTCATGGCGCCGCATCGCCTCCTTGAGTTCCACATCGTAGATATAGTCCGAGCTCAGAAAATCAGGGCTGACCATCAGCAGGATGATATTGGCTTCCCTGAGCATACGGCTGATCTGGTCATTCCATTCCTGCCCGGCAACAAGGGCTGAGTCGTCCCAGCTGTCGATGTGGCGGCGGCGGAGGGAAGCCATGTGTTTTTTTAGCTTTTTCACCCATTCCTCATCCTCCCGGGCGTAGGAAATGAAGAGCTTTATTTTGCCTTTCGGCCCGGCCTGGGCCGCCGGAGACCCCTGGTGAGTAGTCCCGGAAAACTTGGTATCCTGTGCGTCCGCTGCATCCAGGTTTTCCACTCCCGACAACAAGGAAAGCAGGGAATGATTAATGCGGTTGCGGTTGCGATTGTCTTCATCGTGCGAAAGAACACCCATGCGACTGTCGCGCTCATTGCGGTTCCATTGCCCTTGCAGCAGAATAAGCTGATTGTACAGGTCGTCGTCTTTTCCCTCCAGCCATTGGGTGAGCTGCGTCAGCGCCTGGCGGGTATTGCCAGCTACAACGAGATTGCGGATATCATCGGCTATCGGCATCTTTTTCTCCGGAAAATAGGCAAAATATCTCCGACAACAAATTTTATCCCGGGCTGTTTATCTCCTGTTGTATTTCATCAAAGAAGACACTTGCAAAATGCCCGAACTACCCGAAGTCAACACCGTCCAGCAGTATTTCAACGCCACCGCGCTGCATCAGCCTATCGATGAGGTGACCGTGCACGATGACTACATCATCCGCAATGTCAGCGGTGAAAAATTTATCGCCCTGCTGACCGGCCGCTCCTTTACCGGCTCCTACCGCCGCGGCAAATACCTGTTTGGCGAGCTGGACAACGGCCATCACGTGCAGCTCCACCTCGGCATGTCGGGTGACCTGAAATACTACCTCGATCCCGGCGACGAACCCAAACACGCCCGCTTTCTCTTCCGCTACACCAATGGCTACCATCTCGCCTTCGACTGCCCGCGCAAACTGGCGCGCATCATCTACATCGAGGATCTGGATAACTATATCAAGAAAAAAGGGCTCGGAGAAGACGCCCAGCGCATCAGCCGGGAGGGTTTTTTGGCTTTAGCCAAAAATAAAAAAGGCACCCTGAAAGGCTTTCTGATGAACCAGAAATATCTCGCCGGCGTCGGCAACCTCTACGCCGACGAGATCTGCTACCAGGCCCGCGTCCACCCCGCCTCGACGGTCGGCCAGGTCGACGAGGATACCCTTCGCCTCATCTACCAAAAGATGCAGGAGATCCTCGCTTTCGCCGTCGATAAAAACGCCCATTACCGACAGTATCCGGAAGACTGGCTCTGGAAGTGGCGCAAGGAAGGCCATCCTTGCCCCGAAAACGGCAGCACCGTCCAGAAAATGCAGATCGCCAGCCGGACGACGTACTACTGCGAGGGCTGGCAGCGGAAGTATTGAGGTTGTTCGAGATCGTTTGAGGTTGTTCTGGTAGCCGGGATAAACACTTCAGTTACAAATTTCATCAGTTCTATTTGGTTCTGTTCTCGTTCTGTATCTGTAGTTGTTCTGCGGCAGTGCTGCCAGATGAATCTCCGCTTATTGTCGCCAAAGTGGTTTAGGCTTTTCTGCTGCAGCCGGGAAAACAGGATTTTCGTTCCATTTTGGGCTTCTTTTGAGGCGCATAGCAGCGCTACGTAACGAAAAAGAAGTCCAAAATGGGGCGAAAAGACGTTTTTGATAGGC
>Ga0102943_1000085_pt1 | contig 61392 bp, 58 predicted proteins | sample SalPonC_black_MG_FD_78174 | JGI IMG/M metagenome (GOLD analysis project Ga0102943, IMG submission 78174) | Salt pond soil microbial communities from South San Francisco under conditions of wetland restoration - Salt Pond MetaG... | ecosystem: Environmental > Aquatic > Marine > Intertidal zone >...
AGAGGATGGCGTGCGAAAATTCGGGCAGCTGGACATTTCTCAGAAGCGAAAACACGCGATCATCGAATACGGCGACGGCGATAAGATCCTGCTCAAGCGCTTCGACGCCGATGACCTCGACTCCGGCGACTTCGTGTTCTGATACCCCCTCGCGCCCGCCCCACCGGAGCGGGCGCATCGGCAAGCCTACTTCTTCCCCTTCGCCGCCTTCTCCTGCGACTCGCGCAGGCGCGTCGTCAGGCTCGACGGCTCCGCCGCCGGGGCCTTCTTCTCCTGCTTCGGCTTCTTGATCTCTCGATTGCTGCGCTTCTGACCCTTGGCCATCGCAGTCGCTCCCCGCCGGATCACCTCGCGCCCGCGGCGCCCTCCGGCCAGACGTCGGGACGAGCCCCTGATATAGGCGCCCCGACCCCCCCGCACCACGCCCGCTCACATATAAAAAGGACCGAATAACCCAATCGGATCAACACCCTGACCCCATGCTCACGCACGACCACCTTCCCCGCCCCGCCTCCGCCCTGCTACGCTCTCCCCACGGCACACCCGCAGGGAGGCCCCCCATGCAGACCACCCAGACCGTCATCACCACCTTCGAGGTCAATCCCGGCACCTGCCAGGACCTGATCGACGAGCTCTCCGCCGCCTACGAGGGCTTCATCCGGGACCGGCCCGGCTTCCGCGCCGCCGCCCTCCACGTCAACGACGCCCAGACCCGCGTCGCCGTCATCTCCCGCTGGATCGACCGCGAGGCCTTCATGGACCTCCTGAGGGACGAACGGATGCGCGCCCTCTCGCGCCGCCTCAACGCCCTCTGCCGCTCCTTCGAGCCCGTGCTCTACGACACCCTGGCGGAGGTCGAGCCGCGCTGATCCTCGGATTACCCCTTGCAATCCGGGGCCGTCCGCGCCAGATATCCTCTCGCTGAGTTCTTCCATCGACACTGTCTCCCTAACCGGCTTCAGTCTCTCGATCACGAACGACTGAGCCGACAGCCGCCGCACTCTGCGGGCGGTGCCACTACCAGGAGACGTCACGATGGCCACCGGCAACGTGAAATGGTTCAACGCCACCAAGGGCTTCGGCTTCATCGAGCCCGAGGGCGGCGCGAAGGACGTGTTCGTCCACATCTCCGCCGTCGAGCGCGCGGGCCTCACCGGCCTCGCCGACGGCCAGAAGGTCAGCTTCGACCTCGAGTCGGACCGCCAGGGCCGCCAGTCCGCGGCGAACCTTCAGCTGCTCGACTGATCGCGCTTCCCGGCGGCCAGCTCCGCCGGGATCCAGCGAAAGCCGATCCCGCGCCGGCCCCTCCAAGGGCCGGCGCGACTCGTTTCGGCGGGGCTCACGCCCAGACCAGACCGCCCCATCCCCGCGCCCGCGCCCCGGCCACGTTCTCCGCCCTGTCGTCGAGGAAGAACAGCCCGCGGCCGGAAACGCCGGTCCGCGCCTCCATCAGCGCATAGATCTCCGGCTCCGGCTTCACCACGCCCTCGCGGCCCGAGATCACCTCGACGTCGAACTCCCGCAGCACCGGAAAACCCGCCCGCGCCACCTCCCAGGTGTCCGCCGCGAAGTTGGACAGCGCCGCGACCCTCAGCCCCGCCGCCTTCGCCCGAAGCATCAGCGCGGCGGATTCGGGGATCGCCGGGCCGAACATCTCCCCCCAGCGCGCCCGCCAGGCCCGGATCAGGTCCGCGTCGTCCGGATGCCGCGCGGCCCAGGCCTCCACCGCCCGGTCGAGCCGGCCGCGGTCGCCCTCCAGATTCATCGAATCCAAACCGGTCCGGCGCCAGAAGCCCTCGCGCGCCGCGGCGTCGGGAATCAGGTCGAGATAGGGCCGCTCCGGGTCCCACCGCACGAGCACCTGCCCCACGTCGAAGACCAGCACCTCCGGCCCCCAGGCCTCCACCTCCGCCCAGACCCGCTCCACCCGCTCCGCGTCCATCCCGCCGCCTCCTCCTCGCGTCCGACGCCGTCACGACGAAGGCCATACAGGAGGCCGACGCGGGCCGCACGCCGGAGGCACGCCGGGCCGACCGAAGGCCGACGGAAGGCAGACGAAAGGCCGACGCATGGTGCACGAAGGGCCGACGCGCGCTGCACGCCGGCCCGACGCCGTCGGGACGGTTGCGGGACCGATTCCGGCCTACTCGGCCGCCTCCGCATACGCCTCCATCGGCGGGCAGGTGCAGACGAGATGCCGGTCGCCATAGGCGTTGTCGACCCGATTGACCGGCGCCCAGTACTTGTCGACCCGGAACGCCCCCGGCGGGAAGCAGGCCTGCTCGCGGCTGTAGGGCCGGTCCCACTCGCCCACCAGATCCTCGACCGTGTGCGGCGCGCGCTTCAGCGGGTTGTCCTCCTTGTCGAGATCCCCGCGCTCGATCGCCCGCGCCTCCTCGCGGATCGCCAGCATGGCGTCGCAGAAGCGGTCCAGCTCCGCCTTCGGCTCGCTCTCCGTCGGCTCGATCATCAGGCAGCCCGGCACCGGCCAGCTCATCGTCGGCGCGTGGAAGCCGCAGTCGATCAGCCGCTTGGCGACGTCGTCGACGGTCACCCCCGCCGACTCCTGCAAGGGCCGGACGTCCACGATCAGCTCGTGCGCCACGTGCCCGCCGGCGCCGGTGTAGAGGATGTCGTAGGCCCCGCTCAGCCGCGCCGCGATGTAGTTGGCGTTGAGGATCGCCACCTTGGTCGCCTGCGTCAGCCCCTCGCCGCCCATCATCAGGACGTAGGCCCAGCTGATCGCGAGAATGCTGGCCGAGCCCCAGGGCGCGCCGGAGACGGCCCCCTCGCCCTCCACCGGATGCCCCGGCAGATGCGGCGCCAGATGCGCCTTGACCCCGATCGGCCCCATGCCGGGCCCGCCCCCGCCATGCGGGATGCAGAAGGTCTTGTGCAGGTTCAGGTGGCTGACATCCGCCCCGATGTCGCCCGGGCGCGAGACGCCGACCATCGCGTTGAGGTTGGCGCCGTCGAGATAGACCTGCCCGCCGTGCCGATGCGTGATCGCGCAGACCTCGCGCACCGTCGGCTCGAACACGCCGTGGGTCGAGGGATAGGTGATCATGCACGCCGCCAGCCGGTCGGAGTGCCTCTCGGCCTTCTCGCGGAAGTCGTCGAGATCGACGTCCCCGTTCTCGGCCGCCTTCACCGCCACGACCTCCATGCCGCACATCTGGGCGGAGGCGGGGTTGGTGCCGTGCGCGTTGGTCGGGATCAGGCAGACGTCGCGATGTCCCTCGCCGCGGCTCCGATGCCAGGCGCGGATCGTCAGCAGCCCGGCATACTCGCCCTGCGCGCCGGAATTCGGCTGCATCGACATCGCGTCGTAGCCCGTCGCGGCGCAGAGCTTGGCGGAGAGGTCCGCCACCATTTCGGCGTATCCGGCCTGCTGGTCGGCCGGCGCGAAGGGGTGGATGGCGTTGAACTCCGGCCAGGAGATCGGCTGCATCTCAGCCGTCGCGTTGAGCTTCATGGTGCAGGAGCCGAGCGGGATCATCGCCCGGTCGAGCGCGAGGTCCCGGTCCGCGAGGCGACGCATGTAGCGCGTCATCTCGGCCTCGGCCCGGTTCATGTGAAACACCGGGTGCGTCAGGTAGTCGGAACGCCGCGCGAGTCCCTCGGGCAGCCGCGCCGCCGGGGCGGGCCCTTCGGCCGACAGCGCCCCGCCGAACGCGCGCCAGACGCCCTCCAGCGTCTCCGCCGACACCGTCTCGTCGAGGGTGACGCCGATCCGCGTCTTGCCGATCTTGCGCAGGTTGATCCCCTCGGCGAGCGCCGAGCGCAGGATCACGTCGCGGAGCGGTCCGCACTCCACGGTGAAGGTGTCGAAGAACGCCTTCGGCTCGACCTCGAAGCCGAGCCCCTCGAGGCCGGCGGCGAGCCGGGCGGTCTCCAGATGCACCCGCTGGGCGATGGCCTTCAGCCCCTTCGGGCCGTGGAACACGGCGTACATCGACGCCACCACCGCCAGCAGCGCCTGCGCGGTGCAGACGTTGGAGGTCGCCTTCTCCCGCCGGATGTGCTGCTCGCGCGTCTGCAGCGCCAGCCGATAGGCGCGATTGCCCCGCGCATCGACCGAGACGCCCACCAGCCGCCCCGGCAGCGCCCGCTTGTACTGGTCCTTGCAGGCGATGTAGGCGGCGTGCGGTCCGCCCGCGCCCATCGGCACGCCGAAGCGCTGCATGGAACCGACGGCGACGTCCGCCCCCATCTCGCCCGGCGCCTTCAGGAGCGTCAGGGCCAGCGGATCGGCCGCCACCGTCGCCAACGCCTTCTCGCCGTGCAGCGCGGCGCAGAGATCGGTGAAGTCGTGCAGATGCCCGTGCGTCCCGGGATACTGGAACAACGCGCCGAACACCGCCTTCGGGTCGAGATCGGCGAAGGGATCGCCGACGATCACCTCGACGCCGAGCGGCTCCGCCCGCGTCTTCACGAGGTTGATCGTCTGCGGATGGCACGCCGCGTCCACGAAGAACGCCTTGGCCTTCGACTTGGCCGAGCGAAGGCAGAGCGCCATCGCCTCCGCCGCCGCCGTCGGCTCGTCCAGCAGCGAGGCGTTGGCGACGTCGAGCGCCGTCAGGTCCGCCACCAGCGTCTGGAAGTTCAGCAGCGCCTCGAGCCGGCCCTGGCTGATCTCCGGCTGATACGGCGTGTAGGCCGTGTACCAGGCCGGGTTCTCCAGGATGTTCCTCTGGATCGCCGGCGGCGTGATCGTGCCGTGGTAGCCCATGCCGATCAGCGAGGTCGTCACCTTGTTGCGCGAGGCGGTCTTGCGCAGGCGCAGCAGCACCTCGGACTCCGACAGCGCCGGCCCGAAGGCGAGCGGCTCGGACTGGCGGATGTCGCGCGGCAGCGTCTCGTCGATCAGCGCGTCGAGACTCGACGCGCCGACCGCGCGCAGCATCTCGGCCATCTCGTCGGGCGAGGGGCCGATGTGGCGGCGGTTGGCGAAGTCGTAAGGCTTGTAGTCGGTGAACTCGAAGGTCATGCGATGAAGGCCTTGTACTCGTCCTCGGACATGAAGGCGTCGAGCGCGCTGGTGTCCTCGATCTTCATCTTGAAGAACCAGGCCTCGCCGAGCGGATCCTGGTTCACCAGCGCCGGATTCTCCACGATCGCCGCGTTGATCGCGACGATCTCCCCGGTCACCGGCGCGTTGATCTCGGAGGCCGCCTTGACCGATTCGATGGTCGCGATCTCGGCGCTCTCGGCGAACTCGTCGCCGACCTCCGGCAACTCCACGAACACGACGTCGCCCAGCTGTTCGGCCGCGTGGTCGGTGATCCCGACGGTGACGACGTCGCCGTCCAGCACGAGCCACTCGTGATCCTCGGTGAATTTCATGACGGGCTCCCTCAGCGGTGATGGCGATGCGGAACGAAGGGCAGGGGCTGCACGGTCGCGGAGAGGCGCTTGCCGCGCACCTCGCCCCAGACCTCGCGCCCCGGGGCGGCGAAAGCGGGGGGCAGATAGCCCATGGCGACCGGGCCGCCGGCGGTGGCGCCGAAGGCGCCCGAAGTGACCTCGCCCGCAGGCTCGGCCGCGGCCTCGCTCTCGAAGAGGGGGACGTGCGCGCGGAACGGCGCGCGGCCCTCGGGCTTCAGCCCGACACGCAGCCGCTTCGGCCCCATCTCCAGCTCGTCCAGGATGCGCTCGGCCCCCGGAAAGCCGCCCGGCCGTGCGCCGTCCGGCCGGCGCGCCTTGGCGACGGCGAAGGTCAGCGCCGCCTCGACGGGCGAGGTGGTCTCGTCGATGTCCGACCCGTGCAGCGGCAGCCCGGCCTCGAGCCGCAGCGAATCGCGCGCGCCGAGCCCCGCCGGCGTCGCGCCCGCCGCCAGCAGCGCCTCCGCGACGCCCGGCGCGTCGGCGGGAACGAGCGAGATCTCGAACCCGTCCTCGCCGGTGTAGCCCGAGCGCGAGGCGACCGCCGGCCGCCCCGCGACCTCGATCTCGGCGACGTCCATGAACTTCATCGCTGATACGTCGGCCCCGCAGGCCGTCACGATCCGGGCCGCCTCCGGCCCCTGCAGCGCGATCAGCGCCCGGTCGAGACGCTCGAGCTCGCAGGCGCCCGAAAGCTGCTCCGCGAGATGCGCGAAATCCGCGTCGGCGTTCGCCGCGTTCACCACCAGATGCAGATGATCCCCCCGGTTCGCGACCATCAGGTCGTCGAGGATGCCGCCCGCCTCGTTGGTCAGCAGGCAATAGCGCTGGCGGCCGGGCGCGAGCTTCGCCAGCGCCGCCGGCGTCAGGCTCTCCAGCGCCAGCGCGGCGGCCTCCACGCCGCCCTCGCGCGCGCGCAGCGTCACCTGCCCCATGTGCGAGACGTCGAACAGCGCGGCGCCCTCGCGCGCCGCGGCGTGCTCCTTGAGGATGCCGGTCGGGTACTGCACCGGCATCTCCCAGCCGGCGAAGGGGACCATGCGCGCCCCCAGCCCCTCATGCAGCGCATGAAGCGGCGTGCGCTTCGGCGACTCGTCCCCGTCGTGACTCATGAAACCCCCGGTTCCGGACCCGTCGGCCGGGCCCCGCGGATCGATCCGCGCGCCCGACGCCCCCGCTGTCCTTTCGCCTGAGATCGCTATCCCTTCGGCGGGCGCGTGTCCGCGCCTCTCTCCAGCGTGTCGTCCGGGCCCGCCGGTCCTTTCGCCTGAGAGTTTCCGGGGCGGTTGCTCCTTCGGCCCCGGCGCTGCGAAGGGGCGACCCTCCGGCGCCGGCGTCTCCCAGCAGGCTCGTCACCGAGGATAGTGCCGCCGGCGGCATCGATCAAGCCGCGGCAGGGCGCCGCGCCTCCGGATCACTCCGCCGGCTCGCGCCCCCGGGCGACCTCGGCGAGCGCTCGGTCGAGCTCGTCCGCCGTCTCCGCACGCGGCTTGGTGAAGCCGGCCAGCAGCGCATAGAGCACCGGCGTCAGGAACAGCGTCAGCAGCGCGCCGACGCCGAAGCCGCCGATCACCACCGTCCCGATCGCCTGCCGCGCCTCCGCCCCCGCGCCGGAGGAGAGCACCAGAGGCAGCGCGCCGAGCACCGTGGAGACCACCGTCATCATGATCGCCCTCAGCCGCGCGACCGAGCCCTCGAGCGCCGCCTCCGCCACGCTCATGCCCTGGTCGCGGAGCTGGTTGGCGAACTCGACGATCAGGATGCCGTTCTTCGCCATCAGCCCGATCAGCAGCACGAGGCCGACCTGGCTGTAGATGTTCAGGCTCATGCCGAACTCCTGCAGCGCGAACAGCGCCCCGGCGACGCCGAGCGGCACGGTCAGCAGGATCGGTATCGGATCCCAGAAGCTCTCGAACTGCGCCGCGAGCACGAGGAACACGATCACCAGCGCGAAGGCGAAGGTGGTCCAGGCCCCGCCCGAGGTCTCGAGGAACTCCCGGCTCTGCCCGTCGAAGGCGATGCGCGCCTCTGCGGGCAGCAGCTCCGCCGCGCGCTCGCGCACGAACGCGATCGCCGAGGCCATGTCGTAGCCTTCCGCCAGCGAGGCCGAGAGCTCGATCGCCGGCAGCCGGTTGAAGCGGTTCAGCTCCGGCGGCGCCGCGCCTTCGGCGACGTCGAGCAGCGCCGAGAGCGGGATCAGCTCCCCCGAGACGCGGGAGCGGACATACATCTGCTCGAGGTCCTCCGAGGTCCGCCGCGACGCCGCGTCGGCCCGCAGGATCACCGGATACTCCCGCCCGCGGTCGATCCACTGCGTCGCCTCGCGCCCCGCGAAGAAGGTCTGCAGCGTCGCCGCCACGTCCTCCACCGCGACGCCGAGGTCGTCCGCCAGCGCCCGGTCGATGTCGATGCGCAGCTCCGGCTGCGTCTCCTCGTAGTCGGTGTCGACGTTGGTGAGGCCCTCGTTCTCCCGCATCGCCTCCAGCAGCGTGTCCGACCACTCCTGCACCGAGACGAAGTCCGGCCCGAGCACCTTCACCTGCAACGGCGTGCGCGAGCCGCGCAGGCCGAGGCCCGTCGGCTGGATCGGAAACGCCTGCGCGCCCGGAATGGTCGACATCGGGCCGTAGAGCGACTGCACGATCTCGGGCGAGCCGCGCTCGCGCTCGTCCCAGTCCGCGAGGCGCACCACCACGAAGGCGCGCTGCGTCTCGCGCCGGAAGCCGATGACGCTGAACACCCGCTCCGCCGTGCCGTCGTCGAGCAGCGGCTGCAGGCGCGCCTCGACCTCGCGCACCTCGCGGTCCGTGAACTCGACCGTCGAGCCCTGGGGCGCGGAGACCACGATGAAGAACACGCCCCGATCCTCCCGCGGCGCCAATTCCTGCGGGATGTCCCGCTGCAGTTCCCAGGCGGACCACGCGACGGCGCCCCCGACCGCGAGCACGATCAGCGGCCACGCGAGCGCCAGTTTCAGCGCGCGCCGATAGCCGCCCTCGATCCGCGCGAAGACCCAGTTGACGCCGCGCTCCATCATCCCGCCGGAGCCCTCGCGCAGCACCGCGCGACAGATCACCGGCGTCAGCGTCAGCGCCACGAGCGTCGAGAAGCCGACCGCCACCGCCAGCACGATCCCGAACTCGGTGAAGAGCCGCCCCACCTGCCCCTCGAGGAAGCTGATCGGCACGAACACGCTGATCAGCGTCAGCGAGGTCGCGATCACCGCGAAAACCACCTGCTTCGAGCCCAGGAGCGCCGCCGCCGCCGGCGGCTGCCCGTTCGCGACGCGCCGCTGGATGTTCTCCAGCACCACGATGGCGTCGTCGACGACGATGCCGATGGCGAGGATCAGCGCGAACAGCGTCAGGATGTTGATCGAGAAGCCGAAGGCGTAGATGCCCGAGAGCGCCCCGATCAGCGCCACCGGGATCACCACCGCCGGCGCCAGCGTCGCGCGGGGCGAGCCGAGGAAGACGAAGATCACCGCCACCACCAGCGCCACCGCGATGGCCAGCGTCTTCAGCACCTCCTCGATCGAGCGGTTGATGAAGATCGCGTCGTCGGAGCCGACGACGATCTCCATGCCCGCGGGCAGCGTCTCGCGCAGCCGGTCCAGCTCCGCCCGCACCGCCTCGGAGATGGCGATGGTGTTGGACTGGCTCTGGCGCAGCACGCCGAGGCTGATCGCCACCCGCCCCCCGGTGCGCACGACCGTGGAATCGTCCTCCGCCCCCACGAACACGTCCGCGATCTCCCCGAGGCGCACCGGCGCGCCGTCGACCGTCGCGACGACCACGTCCGCGAACTCCTGCGCGGTGTCGAGCCGCGCCTCGGCGCGCACCTGGAACCGACGCCAGAGCGATTCCACGTCGCCCGCCGGCAGCTCGACGTTGTTGCGCCGCAGCGCCTCGGCCACCTCGGTCGCGGTCAGCCGCCGCGCCGCCATCGCCTCGGGATCCAGCGCCACGCGCATCGCGTAGCGCCGGTCGCCGAAGATCCGGATCTGCGCGACGCCGGGCAGCGTCGCCAGCCGGTCCACCACGTAGCGCTCGGCGTAGTCGGTCAGCGCCGGGATGTCGTGCCGGTCCGAGGTCAGGCCGATGCGCATCACCGGATCGGCGTCGGAGTCGTTCTTGTAGACCTGCGGCTCCTCCGCCTCCGGCGGCAGACGGTTCACGATCCGCGCCACGGCGCCCCGCACGTCGTTCGCCGCCTCGTCGATGTTCCGACCCGTGGAGAAGGCGACCACGACGCGGCTGTTGCCCCGCTCGGAATCGCTCTCGATCCGGTCGATCCCGGCCACGGCGGAGACCGCGCTCTCCACGATCTCGGTGATCTGGGTGTCCACCACCCCCGGCGCCGCGCCGCGATAGTCGGTGGAGACGGTGACCGTCGCCGCGTCCACGTCCGGCAGTTCGCGGATCGGCAGCCGCCCGAGCGAGACCAGCCCGAACGCCACGATCAGGAGGCTGAGCACCGTCGCGAGGACGGGCCGGCGCAGGCAGAGCTCGGGCAGGGTCATGGGGCGCTCCGCGCGGCGGGGGTCAACTGGGGGCCGGCTCGCCGGCGGCGGCGGTCACGTCGCCCCCGGCCTCGGCCTCGCGGACGCGCACGGGCTGGCCCTCGCGCACCTTCTGCACGCCGCGCACGACCACCCGCTCGCCGGCCGCGAGCCCGTCGAGGATCTCCGCCTCGCCCGACCGGCGCTGACCGACCGTCACGCGCCGCCGCTCGACCACGTCCCCCTCGCCGAGGACGTAGACGTGCGCGCCGTCGCCGATCAGCACCAGCGCCTCCTCCGGCGCCAGCGTCGCGATACGCGAATCGAGCACGAGTTCGATCTGGAGGAACAGCCCGGCCGGCAGCCGGAAGCCCGGATTGGCGAAGCGCGCGCGCACCCGGAAGGCGCGGGAGACCTCGTCGATGCGTCGGTCGATCGCCACCACCTCCCCCTCGAAGGTCTCGTCGGGAAAGGCGCGCGTCACCGCCCGCACCGCCGCGCCGGGCTCGACCTCGTCGAAGAAGCGCTCGGGGATCGTGAAGTCGGCGTCGAGGAACGAAAGATCGTCCAGCGTCGCGATCACGTCCGCCTTGGTCACCAGCGCGCCGGGCTCGACCTCGGTGAAGCCCAGCATCCCGTCGAAGGGCGCGCGCAGCGTGCGCCGCTCCAGATCCGAGCGCGCGCGCTCCATGCGCGCCTCGGCCCGCAACAGCGCCGCACGCGCCGTCTCGAAGGCCGAGCCGGTGATGCGCCCCTGATCGTTCAGCGCCTCGGCCCGCTCGAAGGCCGCCTCGGCCTCGGTCAGCTCCGCTTCGGCCTCGGACAGCGCCGCACGCTCGGAATCGTCGTCGAGACGCAGCAGCGGCTCTCCGCCCCGCACCCGCTCGCCGGGCTCGAACAGCACCGCCGTCACACGCCCGTCATCGGCCACCCGCAGCTCGACCGACCGAAGCGCCCGGCCCGAGCCGACGGCCGAGACCGCGCGCTCGATCGAGGCGCTCCTCGCCTCGGCCGCGACCACCAGCGGCGGCGGCCGCTCGCCGCGGCGGGCCTGCATGTCCTCCGGCCCGCCGAGATGCTCGAGGGCGAACCAGGCGCCGGCCGCGACGAGCAGGCCGAGCAACAGCAGCTGTCTGAACAAAGAGGCCATGCGTCCTCGCGTCCGGCCGAACGGGAAGCCGCCTCGAGGGGGCGGCTTGCACAGAGTTAGCGCATGGCGCGCCGTTGCAAAGCGCCGGACACGCCGGCGCAATCGAACACCCCGGTCCGAATCGGAGACGATCTTTCCACAAGACCGGCCTTCGTATCCGCGCCGTGCCATGCCACATGGCGCGAAAGGCCCAGCCAAGGGAGGCCGCCATGCCGCTCGACCCCTCGCCCGTCACCGGACTGCACCACGTCACCGCCATCGCCGGCGACGCCGCCCGCAACGCCGACTTCCACGTCCGCGCGCTCGGCCGGCGGCTGGTCAAGCGCACCGTCAACTTCGACGATCCCGGGACCTGGCACCTCTACTACGGCGACGAGACCGGGGCCGCCGGCGGCGTCATGACCGTCTTTCCCTGGGCGCACGCGCCGCAGGGCGCGGTCGGCGCCGGACAGGTCTCGATCACGCAATACGCCGTGCCGCCGGGCGCCCTCGCCTTCTGGCGGGCGCGCCTCGCCGCCGAGGACGTGCATGTCGTGTCCGAAGCCGAAACGGTGTTCGGCGAGACGCGCGACGTCTTCGCGGACCCGGACGGCCTGCTCACGGCGCTCGTGGAGACCGACGACCCCCGCACCCCCTGGACCACCGAGGCGATCGGCGCCGACGTCGCGATCCGTGGCTTTCACGGCGTCACGCTGGCGCTGCGCGAGGGCGAGACCACGACCCGCATCCTGACCGAGGCCTTCGGCTACGAGACGGAGGGCTCGGCGCCCGCCGGCGGCGGCACGGTCACGCGCCTGCGGCGTCCCGGCGGCGTCGCCGGCGTGGTCGACCTGCACGTCGATCCTGCCATGCCCGCGGGCCGCGAGGGCGTCGGCACGGTGCACCACGTCGCGTTCTCGGTCCCCGACCCGGACGCGCAGGCCCGCGTCCGCGCCGCGCTGGCCGCGCTCGGGCTCGCGGTCACGCCGCGGATCGACCGCCAGTATTTCGACGCCGTCTACGCGCGCACGCCCGGCGGCGTTCTCTTCGAAGTCGCGACCGAGACGCCGGGCTTCGCGATCGACGAACCGGTCGAGACGCTGGGCGCCGCGCTCCGCCTGCCGGATCGCTACGCGCCGCACCGCGCCCGCATCGAGGCCGCTCTGCCGCCCCTCGGCCTCTGAGTCCCCGAGCCGGCGCGCAGGCCTCAGACCTCGCGCGCCACCGCGAGCGCGGCGCGCAGCCGCCCGCCGTCGTCGCCGAGCGGCAGCAGCTCCACGTCCTCGGCCTCCGCCTCGCGTCCGAGGGCGGGCTCCGAGGACGGATCGGACGTCAGCAGCGCCGCCGCCGAGCGTCCGAAATACGCCCGCAGCGTGCGGATCGTCTCGAGGCCGGAGGCGTCCTCCAACTCGGGCGCCGCGAGGATCATCTCGGGCGCCGCGCCCAGATCGGCCACCGCCTCCACCGCTCCGGCGAGGTCCGCCACCGCCACCGGACAGACGCCCCGGCCCTCCAGCCCCCGCAGCAGCGCCGCCCGGGTCTCGCCGTCGGGCATGGCCAGAAGCACGATCATCCCGCCGAGGTCGAAGTCGATCGCCGGCGCCGCTCCGATCTCTCCGGCGCGGCCCGGCGTCGCCCGCGGCACCAGGACGCGGAAGCAGGAGCCCCGCCCCGGCGCGCTCTCCACCTCGAGCCGATGCTCCAGAAGCCCGCAGGCCCGTTCCACGATGGCGAGTCCGAGCCCCATGCCCGGCACGTCCCCTCCCGGCCCGGTCTGCGGCTCCGGATCCTCGGGATGCAGCCGGCGGAACGCCTCGAACACCGCGCGCTGAAGCTCCCGCGGGATGCCGGGGCCGGTGTCGCGGATCTCGATCGCCACGTCGGGCCCGCGCCTCCGGGCGCCGATCAGCACGGTTCCGGTCCGCGTGTAGCGCACCGCGTTCGCAGCGAGGTTCTGCAGCGCCCGCCGCAGCAGCCCGGGGTCGGAGCGCACCTCAACCGCGCTCGGCGCGACGCGGAAGCGCAGCCCCTTCTGCCCGGCGAGCGCGCCGAACTCGTCGCGAAGCGGGTCGAACAGGCGCGAGAGCGGGAACGTCCGCACCTCGGGCCGCGCCTCCCCCGCCTCGAGGCGCGAGATGTCCAGAAGCGCGCCCAGCAGCGCGTCGACCGAGCCGAAGGCGCCGCCCAGCCGCTCCGCGATGCGCGCCTGTCCGGGGTCGAGCCCCGTCTCGCGCAGCGCCGCCAGAAACAGCCGCGCCGCGTTCAGCGGCTGCAGCAGGTCGTGCCCGGCGGCGGCGAGGAAGCGCGTCTTCTCGCGGTTCGCCGTCTCGGCCGCGTCGCGCGCGGCGATCAGCGCCTCGGTGCGCTCCAGCACCCGCGCCTCCAGCGTCTCGTTGACCTCGTGCAGCCGGCGCAGCGCCTCGCGCTCGGCGCCGACGTCCTCGAAGGTCAGCAGGGCGCCCCCCTCCGGCATCGCCTCCAGGCGCACGTCGTGCGAGCCGCCGCGGACGTCGCGCAATTCCACCGTCAGCGGGCCCTGCGGCGCCTCGCCCGCCGCCGCCCATGCCGCCAGCCGTCGCGGGGCCTCCCGGTCCTGCCAGCGCCGCCTCGCCAGATCCCCGGCCAAGGCGCCCAGCGTCGTGCCCCGCGTCAGGCGCACCCCGGCGCCCGCGACCGCGTCCTCCGCCCGGCGGTTCCAGGCGCTCAGCCGCCGCGCCCCGTCGAACACGCAGACGCCGAGCGGCAGCGCGTCCAGCACCGCCTGCGTCTCGGAGGCGGCATCGCCGGGGGCCGCCTCCGCCCGCCGCGACGCGGGGCGCCCCGGCGGGCCCGCCGCCGCCTCCTTCGCCGCCGCCATCAGGAACAGCCCGGGCCCGGACAGCGCGTCGCTCGCCGTCCCCTCCGCCGCCGCGCCGCCGCCCTCGGCCCGGCGGATCAGCGCCTCCGCGATGCGGCGCAGCTTCTCGGTCCGCCGCGTCGGATCGTCGTCCGGCCGAAGCAGCGTGGCCCCCGTCACGGCGCGCCTCCGGGCGTGGAGGGCGAGCCTCCCTCCGGCGGATAGAGCGCCAGCGCCGACAGCGTGCCCGACCCGTGCAGCCGGCCCGCCTGCTCGCCCCAACTCGTGAAGCCCACCGCGTTCGCCGCCGCGAACGCCGCCGAGACCCGCGCCGCCGCCTGGCTCGCCTCCGCCTCGCGCCGGCGCAGCACGCTCTCGAAGACCAGCGTCGCCTCCGGCGCCCCGCCGCGCGAGAGATCGCCCAGCGCGTCCTCCAGCTCCGCCGCCACGTCGGGCGGCTCGGCGAGCCGCAGCACCATGCCCTCCTCGACCGCCGCCGCGAAGCGCAGCGCCCCGTCCGGGTCCGCCCCCCGCAGCGCCCGCGGATGCAGCCGCCCGCCGGCCGCCGCCGCCAGCGGATGCGCCGCGAGCGCCGCCGCGTCGAGCGCGTTCACGGACAGGCCGGCAAGGCGCGCGTACTCCTCCGCCGCCGGCTCCCCGTTCAGCTCCGTCACCCGACGACCGGAGGCGTCGGCGCCCGTCACCACCATGCGCGGCTCGCCCGCCCGCATCCGGTCGAGCCGGAGCGACGCCGGCCGGCACCGCGTCTCCACCAGCGCCAGCGTCGCGCCCCCGGAAGCGAACCGCCCGCCCGACAGCACGAAGCCCGGCCCGATCCCGTCCGCATCGCCGGCCGAGCCGCCGAGGAACGGCGCCGGCCCCAGCGCCTCGCCGAAGGCGAAGGCGAGCGCGTCCTCGCCGGCCGCGGCGCCGTCCGAAAGCATCAGGCCGAAGCGCCGGCCCAACGGCCGCGCCGTCTCCGCGAGGCGCCGCTCCAGCTCGCCCTGCATCTCCCGCGCCAGCGCCGCCGCGTCGGAGAGGCGCACGCCTCCCGCCGCGTCGATCGTCCGCGTCGTCGCCGCGAAGTCCCCGCGCGGCAGGCCGACCGCGGCGATGCCGCCGCCGGCGTAACCCTCGGGCCCGATCTCCCCCGCCGTGGTGCAGCCGATCACCACCGCGTCCCCGAACGCCCGGGCAGCGCCGCGGCCAGCGCCTCGCGATCGCGGTCGGGCGAGACGAACAGCATCACCAGGGCGAACGGCCCGTCGCCGAGCCCGGCCCGCAGCGCCTCCAGCGCCCGCGCCCCGGGCGCGCCGGACACCGCGCGGCGCACGCCCGCGGCGGCGCGGCCGAGACCGAACCCCTCCCCTCGGCTTTCGACGTCGAACGACATGGCGGTCGGCTCCCGGCGTCGCGGTCCTCGCCCTCAGGCCCGCTCGCCGGAGCCGGAGGCCCCGTCGAAGCGAACCTTCTGCGCGGCGAGCACGGCCTGCGTCCGGCTCTGCACGCCCAGCTTGCGGAGGATGGCGGAGATGTGCGCCTTGACGGTCGTCTCGGCGATGTCGAGTTCGTAGGCGATCTGCTTGTTGAGCATCCCGAGGCAGACCAGATCGAGGATCCGCGCCTGCTGCGGGGTGAGCGAGGCGAGGCGGCGCGCCGCGTCCGCCGCGGCCGGCCCTTCCGGATCGTCGCCCGGCCCGCCGTCCAGCGTCACGCCCTCCGGCGCGACGCGCTCGCCGGCCCAGACCGCGCGCAGCGCGCCGGCGATGGCGTCGCGCGCCGAATCCTTGCCCAGCACCCCGTCCGCGCCGAGGCGCAGCGCCGCCGAGGCGAGCCGGGCGTCGACGAAGGAGCTGACCACGACGACCGCCGCCTCCGGCGCCGCGTCGCGGATCCGCGCCAGCCCGTCGAGGCCGGTCACGTCGGGCAGGTTCAGGTCCAGAAGCACCGTGCCGGGCGCGAAGCCCCGCTCCATCGCCGCCAGCGCCGCCCCGAGCGTCTCCGCCCGGCGCACCTCCCCGAGGCCGAGCCGCGTCTCCAGCGTCACCGCGAGCGCGTCGGCGAACAGCGGATGATCCTCGACGATCATCACGGGCGCGGACGGCCCAGCGGCGGCCCGCACGCGGGACGTGGCGGCCGCCGGCGCGTCCGGGGGCGAGTCGCCCTGATCGAAAGGGGGGGCGTCCTGAGCCACGCGCGTCTCCCTTGGTTTTCAAATGATACGGTATCACGCCGCGCGTCCGCGTCCAGCGCTTTGACGTCCGTCACGCGGACGCGACAGGTCCCCGCGGGACTTGCGCCGCCGGCGCGGGACGCGCATCGATGACCCCGGCCGTCGTCCCCGGCGGCGCCGGACCGAAGGAGGCGAAGGCATGGAGCTCAAGGGCTCGAGGGAGATCGCGGCGCCGCGCGCCGCCGTCTGGGCGGCGCTCAACGACCCGGAGGTGCTGAAGCACTGCATTCCCGGCTGCCAGGAGATGGAGGGCAGCCCGGAGGAGGGGTTCTCCGCCACGGTCAAGCAGAAGGTCGGCCCGGTCAGCGCCACCTTCAAGGGCGGCGTCACGCTCGAGGACGTGGTCGAGGGCCACAGCTACCGCATCGTCGGAGAGGGCAAGGGCGGCGCCGCGGGCTTCGCCAAGGGCGCCGCCGCGGTGAAGCTGGAGGAGATCGACGAGGCCAACACCCGCCTCGACTACGACGTCGAGGCCAAGGTCGGCGGCAAGCTCGCGCAGCTCGGCTCGCGCATCATCGACGGCTTCGCGAAGTCGATGGCCGACAAGTTCTTCGACTCCTTCAAGAACAAGGTCGAGGGCGTCGATCCCGAGGTCGCCGAGACGCCCGAGAAGCGCCGCTCCTGGCTGCGGCGCATCACCGGCGGCGGCAAGGACGACGCCGACGCCGCGGAGTGACCCGCGCCGCACGCCCCGCCCTCGGAAAAGAGCGGGGCGCGTGCGGCGCGCCTCGCGATCCTGTCCGGCGGCCGCACGCGCCCCGAGTCGAGCCGCCGCCCGAAGACGGACGGCCGAGGGACCGAGGCAGATTGACCTGAATCGCGTCTGAAGAGTGTCGCTTTCCAGACAATTCGGCGCCGCAATGCGCGACGGCCTCCGGCCGCTTCGACGACGACGCGGGCCGGGCCGGATCCGCGGGCGTCACGCCGCCGACGCCGGCCCGAACAGCGCGTCGAGCCGGCGTTCCAGCGCCGCCGGATCCGTCGGCGCCAGCGCCACGGGCAGCGGCATCGCCTTGCCGCGGAACTCCGGCGGCAGGCGCACCGCGTCCTTCTCCGTCGTCACCAGCCGCGCGCCGAGGCGCGCCGCCTCCGCCTCCAGCCGCGCCAGCGCCCGCGGCGCGAAGGCGGCGTGATCGGGAAAGGCGCGCGTCGCCGCCACCTCGGCGCCCAGCGCCCGCAGCGTCGCGAAGAACTTCTCCGGCCGCGCGATGCCGGCGAAGGCCAGCACCCGCTCGCCGCGCCAGTCGATCCCGATCTCCCGCGGCAGCACCTCGCCCTCCACGATCTCGGCGGCGGCCAGCGCCGGCCAGCGCGCCGCCGCCCGCGCCCGCGCCGCCTTCGGACCCAGCAGCAGCACCGCGTCGGCCCGCGCCAGCCCGGCCTCCGGCGGCTCGCGCAGCGGCCCCGCCGGGATGCAGAGCCCGTTCCCGAAGCCCGTCGCCGCGTCCACCGCCAGCAGCGACAGGTCCTTGGCGACCGCGGGATCCTGAAAGCCGTCGTCGAGCACCAGCGCCTCGGCCCCCGCCTCGACCGCCGCCCGCGCCGTCTCCGCCCGGTCGCGCCCGATCCAGACCGGCGCGAAACCCGCCAGCAGCAGCGGCTCGTCGCCCACCTCTCCCGCCCGGTCCCGCCGCGGATCGACCCGTCGCGGCCCGCCCCGCGCCCCGCGTCCGCCATAGCCGCGGGAGACCGCGTGCGCCGCCACCCCGCGCGCCGCCAGCCGCTCCAGCAGCCAGAGCGCGGCCGGCGTCTTGCCCGCGCCCCCCGCCACCAGGTTGCCGAGACAGATCACCGGAACCGGCGCCCGGTATCGCGGCGCCCGCGCCACGCGCCGCGCCGTGGCGAACGCGTAGAGCCGCCCCAGCGGCGCCAGCGCCGCGGCCGGCGGACCCGGAGAACGATACCAGAACTCCGGCGCCCTCAGCACGCCCCGGCCCCCTCCGGCAACCGCTCCAGCACCGCCATCAAGGCCGCCGCCCGCGCGCCCCCCGCCGCGCCCAGCGCCGCCTGCGCCGCCTCGGCCGCCCTGATCCGCGCCGCCTCGTCCTGCAGCCAGCGCGCCACCGCCGCGCCCAAGGCCGCGCCGCCCGAGACCTCGGGCGCCGACGCGCCGAGCAGCGCGTATTCCTCCGCGAAGCTCTCCACATGCGGCCCGCGCAGGATCGCCGCGCCCAGCGCCGCCGGCTCGTAGGGATTGTGCCCGCCGCTCTCGCTCAGCGATCCGCCGAGAAAGCAGATCGGCGCCAGCCGCATCCACGCCCCCATCTCCCCCAGCGTATCGAGCAGATGCACCTCGGTCGTCGGTCCCGGCGTATCCCCGGCCGAGCGGCGCGTCACCGAAAGGCCCGCCGCCGCCAGCGCCTCCGCCACCGCAGCCCCGCGCTCGGGATGCCGCGGCGCGAGCAGCGTCAGCAGCCCCGGCGCCGTGCGCGCCGCGACCCGGTGCGCCTCCGCCACCGCCGCCTCCTCGCCCTCGTGCGTCGAGGCCGCGAGCCACAGCGGGCGCCCCGCCGCCGCCTGCGCCAGCTCCGCCCGCGCCTCCGGCAGATCCGGCGGAACCGCCCCCGCCTTCAACGAGCCCGCGAGCCTCACCCGCTCCGCGCCCAGCGCCTCGAAGCGCGCCGCGCTCGCCCCGTCCTGCGCCAGGATCGCGTCGAACCGCGTCAGCAGCCGCCGCGCCACGCCCGGCGCCCGCGCCCAGCCCGCGGCCGAGCGGGCCGAGATCCGCGCGTTGACCAGCAGCAGCGGCGCCCGCGCCGCCGTCGCCTCCACCAGCCCGGGCCAGAGCTCCGATTCCGCCCAGACCGCGGCATCCGGGAGCCAGTGGTCGAGGAAGCGCCGCACCCACGGCCCGACGTCGAGCGGCGCGTACTGGTGGATCACGCCCTCCGGCAGCCGCCGCGCCATCAGCTCCGCGCTGGTCCGGGTGCCCGTCGTCAGCACGAGGCCCAGCCCCGGCCGCGTCTCGCGCAGATCCCCGATCAGCCCGAGCAGCGCCAGCGACTCGCCCACGCTCGCCCCGTGCAGCCAGACCAGCGGACCCGCCGGCCGCGCCGCCGAGGCCACGCCCCGCCGCTCGCCGAGCCGCGCCGGATCCTCCTTGCCCCGCCCGGCGCGGCGCGCCAGCCACGCCCGCGCCGCCGGCCCGGCGAGGTCCGAGGCCGCCAGCCAGGCGCGCAGCGCCGCCGGCCGGGCGGCGCTCTCCGGCCCGCTCATGCCGCCGGCGCCGCGCCGGCGCGCACCGCGGCGGGCCGCGCCGGCGCCGGCCGCGTCGGCTCGCGCCCGACCAGGCGGTCGGCCCGCTCGGTCGCCGCGTTCAGCGCCGCCTCCAGCGCCGCGCGATGCGCCTCCACCGCCTCCGGCGTCGCCTCCGCCGGCGGCGGCACCGGCTCGCCGATCACCTTGGCCCCGCGCCCGAAGGGCAGCGGCACATGGAAGCGGTCCCAGCTCCGCGCGCGCCAGCCCCAGCGCGTCGAATAGGCGTAGGGCATCGCCGGAACGCCGGCGAGCGCCGCGATCGCCGCCACCCCCGGCTGCAGGCGCTGGCGCGGCCCGCGCGGCCCGTCCGGCGTGATCGCGACCGAGACCGGACGCTCCGCCGTCAGCAGCGTCAACGCGGCCTGCGCCGCCGCCCGCCCCCCCTTCTCCCTGTCGGTCTTGCGCGGATCGCGGGCCGAACCGCGGATCGCCGGCACGCCGAAGCGCCCGACGCAGTCCGCGATGATGTCGCCGTCCCGGTTGGCCGAGATCATGGCGTGGATCTCCAGCCCCTCGCGCCACTCCGCCGGGATCATCAGCACCCGGCCGTGCCAGACCAGCACCAGCGTCCGGGTCCCCCCGCCCTGCACCTCCGCGAGGCGCCCGCCCCCCTCGATCTCCCAGCGCGTGGTCCGCTCGACCAGCCGGATCCAGAGGGCGCCGAGCGCCGCCGCCGCCCGGCGCAGGAGCGGGTTCGCCCGGACGCGAAGGCCCACGCTCAGCCCAGCTCCTCGGTCGGGCTCGTCTCGCGCTCCTCGTCGCGGAGGCGATGGATGTGGGCGATGAAGTAGCGGGTGTGGGCGTCGTCCACCGTCCGCTGCGCCGCCGCCTTCCAGGCCTGATAGGCGCTGGCGTAGTCCGGATACATCCCCACGACGTCGATCGCGTCGACGTCCTTGAACTGGGTCGAGGACGGGTCGACGAGCTCGCCGCCGAAGACCAGATGCAGGCGCTGGGTCATGCCGGGAAATCCTCCGCTCCGGGTCCGCAACGCCGACGCCCTAGCCCCGCGGGCCCCGCGCGGTCAATTCGCCGGATGGGCGCCGCGCCGCGGCTGCAGCCGCGAGAGGATCGGCGCGACCAGCCCCGGCGCCGCCGCGATCAGCCCCTGAAGTCTCGGATCCAGAACGTTGAACGCCGGCGCGAGGCCGCGCACGTCCGTCACCCGCGCCCCCGCCTCCGCCGCGATCAGGGCGGCCGAGGCCGCGTCCCACTCCCAGACCGGCCCGAGCGAGATCGAGGCGTCGAAGGCCCCCTCCGCCACCAGACAGACCCGCCAGGCCAGCGCGTTGCGGAAATGCCGCTCCACCGGCGGCGCCCCGCCCGGCCAGCGCTCCGGCTTCATCCCGGCCGCCGTCGCCAGCACCGCCGCCCCCTCCAGCGCCTCGCGGGACGAGGGGCGGATCGGCGCGCCGTCCTTGGTCGCGCCGCCCTCCAGCGTCGCGGCGTAGGTCTCGCCTCGCGCCGGCAGATGCACCACCCCGGCGACCGCAAGCCCGTCCTCCACCACGGCGAGGGCGTGGCAGAAGCCCTCATCGCCGCGGGCGTAGGCCCGCGTGCCGTCGATCGGATCCACCACGAACACCCGGCTCGCCGCGCGCCGCGCCGCCGGCTCGTCCGCCGTCTCCTCGGAAAGCCAGCCGTAGTCGGGCCGCGCGCCGACCAGTTCGGCGCGCAGCATCCGGTCGATCTCGAGATCGGCCTCCGTCACCGGCCCGGCCCCGCCCGGCTTGTCCCAGGTCTCGAAGCCCGAGGCGCGGCGCGCCAGCGCGATCTCCCCCGCCGCCGCCGCCGCCTCGACAAGCAGCGCGAGGTCCGCCGCGCGGTCCCCGCTCATCCGCCGGCGACCGTCAGCCCCTCGACGAGGAGGCTCGGCACGATCGCGCCGCGGCTCGGATCGGCGTCGTCCGCCGCGACCAGCGAGGCGAGCATCCGGTTCAGGTTCCCCGCCACGGTGATCTCGTTCACCGGATAGGCGATCTCCCCGTCCTCGACCCAGAAGCCCGACGCGCCGCGCGAATAGTCGCCGGTGTTCGGGTTGATCGAGGCGCCGATCAGCGAGGTCACCAGCAGCCCCGTGCCCATCGCCGCGATCAGCTCCGCCCGCGGCTTGGGCTCCTCGGCCAGCAGTCGCAGATTGGTCACCCCCGGGCTCGGCGCGCTCCCCGGCCCGCGCGTCGCGTTGGCGGTGGAGGCGAGGCCGAGCTGCCGGCCCGAGGCGAGATCGAGCACCCAGCTCTCCAGCACCCCGTCGCGCAGGAACGCGGTCTCCCGCGTCGGCAGCCCCTCGGCGTCGAAGGGGCGCGAGGACGGCCCGGCGAGGCGCCGCGGCTCCTCGATCAGCGTCATGCCCGCGGGCAGCACCCGCTCGCCCATCCGCCCCTTCAGCCAGCTCGACCCGCGCGCCACCGCGGCGCCCGACGCCGCGCCGATCAGGTGCGAGACGAGCGACGACGACACCCGCTCGTCGAAGATCACCGGCCAGGCGCCCGTCGGCGCCCGCTTCGCGTCGAGCCGCGCGACCGCGCGCTCGCCCGCCTCGCGCCCGATCGTCTCCGGATCCGGCAGCTCGGACGAGGCGCGCCGGCTCTCGAAGCGGAAGTCCCGCTCCATGCCGAGCCCCTCGCCCGCGATCGCCGAGACGAAGAGGCCCGCCGAAGCCCGCGCGTAGCCGCCCGCGAAGCCGTTGCTCGCCGCCAGCCACAGCTCCCGCCGCGACCAGGAGGCGCCCGCCCCCTCGGCCTGCGTCACGCCTTCGACGCCCAGCGCCGCTGCCTCCGCCGTCAGCGCCAGCGACTCGAGCGCGCCCGGCTCCGGCGCGCCCGCAGGATCGTCGAGCGCCAGCGGCGCCGCGTCGCGCAGCGCCTCGGGCGCGAGGTCCGAGGGATCCGCGAGCCCGCACCACGGGTCCTCCGGCGCCGCCTTGGCCATCGCCACCGCCCGCTCGGCCAGCGCCGCGATCACGTCCCCGGAGGCGTCCGAAGCGGAGACCACCGCCTGGCGCCGCCCGACGATCACGCGCAGGCCGACGTCGATCCCCTCGGCCCGCTCGGCCTGCTCCAGAACGCGCCCGCGCACCTCGGCCGAGAGGCTTTCGCCCCGCACGGCCAGCGCGTCGGCCTGCTCGGCGCCGGCGGCGCGCGCGGCCTCCAGCATCGCCTCGCAGATCCGGGCGCCGTCGAACTGGGATGCGGTCATGGGGTCTCCTTCCGGGAGGTCGGGAACGGCGGGGTCAGAGCGCGGCCAGCGCGTGCCCGGCCACGCCGACCGCGCCCAGCAGCAGCACCGAGAGCGTCAGGATCGTGCCTGCCACGCGCTGCCAGCCGGGCGCGTCGGCCTGCATGAAGTGCCAGCCGTGGATCAGCCGGCCCGCCGTCAGCGCCACGCCCAGCAGATGCACGAGCCAGGCCGGCGCGCCCGTCAGCGCCATCAGCGCGATCAGGATCAACGCCATCGGCGCGTATTCGGTGAAGTTGGCCATGCCGCGCATGGCCCGGGTCAGCCGCGGGTCGCCGCCGTCGCCGATCGAGATGCGCTCGCGCATCCGGATCCGCACCACGCTCCAGCCGAGCCAGACGAGAATCAGTGCGTTCGACGCCGCGTAAAGGCCGGCGGCGGCGAGGGCGGGGGAAGGCTCGGGCATGGCGGGGAGCTCCGGGAGCGGACGCAGGGGTCGGCGCGCAACCTATCCACGCCGGGCCCGGCGTCAATCGCGGCCGGCCGGCGACGTCGCCGCGGGGCCCTCCCCGGTCGCCTTGACCGACATTGATCCCGGTCAAGGCCGGCGGGGCGGCGCCCGTCGCAGGCTGACGGCACGACCCGGACCGCGTCCTCGGCGCCGAGGGCGCCCCTCGCCGCCACCTCGACGGAGTGCCCGCCATGACGAGGACCTTTCCCCGCAACGTCGGCAAGTTCGACCGCGCCCTGCGCACGGCGCTCGGGATCACGCTGCTGCTCTTCGCGCTGTTCTGCCCCTTCGCCGCGCGGCAGGGCGCGCTGACGGTCTGGGCGTCCGGCCTCGTGGGCGCGGTGCTGCTCGTCACGGGGCTCTCGGGCGGCTGCCTGCTCTACGCGGCCCTCGGCCTCTCGACCCGCAGGGACTGACGCCGCCCCGCGCGTTTCCGGTCAGGACCCGGCGGCGCCCTGCACCGGCGCCGGCGCGGTCCGCGCCACCTCGGGCCGGCTCGGCGGCGGCTCGCCGAACACCTCGCGCGTCGCCGCGTCGATCCGCGCCAGCGCCTCGGGCTCGCGCTCGGCCAAGGCCGCCTCGGCCGGGCCGATCCAGTCGCGGTGCAGCGGCACGGCGTCCTGCTTCCGACCGAGCTGGAGCTGGATCACGTTGGAGTTGCCGAAGGCGAAGGAACACTCGCAGGCGGCGAGATAGAACTCCCACATCCGCGCGAACCGCGCATCGTACATCGCCTCGACCTCGCCCCGCCGCGCCTCGAAGCGCTCGCGCCAGGCCCGCAGCGTCGGCGCGTAGTGGTGGCGCCAGACCTCGGTGTCGAGGTTCCAGAGCCCCGAACGCTCGACCGCCAGCGACGCCTCCGAGAGACGCGGCGCATAGCCGCCCGGAAAGATGTACTTGCTCAGGAACGGGCCCGTGCAGCCCGGCGGCGACATGCTGGAGATGCTGTGGATCAGCGCCACCCCGTCGGGCGCGAGGCAGTCCCGCACCTTCAGGAAATAGGTCTGCAGGTAGCCCACCCCGACATGCTCCAGCATGCCGACCGAGACGACCCGGTCGAAGCGCTCCTCGACCTTGCGGTAGTCGCGCAGCTCGAAGCGCACCCTGTCCGAAAGGCCCGCCGCCTCCGCCCGCGCCCGCGCGACCTCGAGCTGGCGCTCCGCCAGCGTCACGCCCACCACCTCGACGTCGGCCACCGCCGCGAGGTAGAGCGCCATGCCCCCCCAGCCGGATCCGATGTCCAGCACCCGCTGCCCCGGCTCCAGCGCCAGCTTGGCGGCGATGTGGCGCTTCTTGAGCAGCTGCGCCTCGTCCAGCGACTCGCTCCCGTCGCGGAAGTAGCCGCAGGAGTACTGCATGTCCGGATCCAGCCACATCCGGTAGAAGTCGTTGCCGAGGTCGTAGTGATGCGCCGCGTTGCGCCGCGCCCGGAACACCGGATTGTGCTGCACGAAGCGCTTGCTGCGCCTCTCGATCGTGCGCATCAGGATCTGGCCCGCGCTGAGATCGAAGGCCCGTTTGTTGACGAAGAAGAGCTGCAGCAGATCGTAGGCCGTGCCGCCCTCCGGCCCGCGCGTCACCTGCAGCGTGCCGTCCATGAAGGCCTCGGCGGCCTTCAGTTCGGGGTTGAGGGCGATCTTCCAGTCGAGCGCCGGATCGGTGATCCGGATCGCCACCTCGGGGCCGGGCTCGACGCCGCCGCAGAGATGACGGGTTCCGTCCGGGGTCTCCAGCTCGAGGCGTCCCTTGCGGATCGCCTTCTTCAGCAGCCGCGGCAGAATTCTCATGAGCGTCTCCCTTGTCGACCGGAAACCGCGGGCCAGCATAAGACACGAATCCGACACGCGGAAGTCACCACGCGAATCAGCGTCGCCCGCTCGACGCCCTCGACCCGACGCTTCCGACTCAACGTCCCCGACAGCAGGAGGCTCCCATGAACGGCGCAATCTTCATCACCGGCGCATCCACCGGCATCGGCGCGGCCGCGGCCCGCTCCGCCGCGGCGGCCGGCTGGAAGGTCGGCCTCTTCGCCCGCTCCGCCGACAAGCTGGAGGCCCTGGCGGCCGAGCTCGGCGACGCCGCGCTCGCGCTGCCCGGCGACGTCGCCTCGGAGGAGGATCAGGCCGGCGCCGTCGCCGCCTGCGTCGAGGCGTGGGGCGGCCTCGACGCCGCCTTCGCCAACGCCGGCCTCGGCGCCACCGCGCCCGGCACCGAAGGCGGCGAGACCGCCAACTGGCGCGCCATGCTCGACGTCAACGTCTGGGGCGCGCTGCTGACCGCCAAGGCCGCCCTGCCGGAACTCCGGCGCAGCCGCGGCCACTTCCTCGTCACCGGCTCCAACGCCGGCCGGCGGCACATGAAGGGCTCGATCTACGGCGCGACGAAGTGGTTCGTCCGCGGCTGGGCCGGCAACCTCGCGATGGAGATGGAGGAATGGGGCGGGCGCTGCACCGTGCTCTCGCCCGGCATGGTCGACACGCCCTTCTTCGACGATCCCAAGCCCCAGGGCCTGACCGCCGAGGACGTCGCCGCCGCCGTCGTCTTCGCGCTGCAGCAGCCCCGCCGCGTGAACGTCCGCGAAATCCACGTCACGCCCAACCCCGAGGGCGCCTGAGCCCGAGGGCGCCGGCCGGCCCGCCGCTCCGCCTTCCCATCGCGGAGCGCCGGTCCGTCCGGCCCCCGCCTTGTCGTCCCGCGATATGAAAAAATCCTGAACGCCTCCGTCGCTCCGCGTTCAGTCTCCGCGCGCGGCGAATTCCCCCACCGGCATCGTGCCGGAGATCTCGAGCACCAGCTTGCGACGCACCGCCTCGGCGAAGGTGGCCGCCGAATCCGCGGTGATCACGAAGCTCGCCGGCCCGCCGACGATCCGCTCCGCGAACGCCGCCTCGAGGTCGTAGGAGGACGGCCGGCCGGAGCAGCTCCGGCACAGCACCGCCAGCCCGTTGATCGTGATGCCCGCCGCCAGCACCTCGGCCCGCGCGCTCTCGATGCTCGGCCCGTTCCAGTTGTTGGCGCTGTCGGCCGAAAGATCGATCACCCGGCGCAGCCCGACCAGATCGTTGTCCTCGATCAGCCCCTTGCCGAACAGCAGCGCCGCGCCGATGGCGTTGCGCCCGTAGGCCTCGCGCGGCGGGCCCGACAACGCCGCGGCGAAGCCCGCGGCGTCCTCGGCCGTCGCGATCACCCGCCACGGCACGACGACGTGCTGGCTCGTCGCGTCCGCCCATTCGACGTAGGTCAGCGCCACCCGCCCGAGGAGGCCCGAGCCGATCGCCCGCACCACCGAGGGGTCGACGATCGCCTCCGCGTAGCCCTCCCGCTGGAAGCGGATCTCCGCGGCGTCGATGGAGCCGGTGGCGTCCGCCAGCAGCACCAGTTCCAGATCCACCTCGGTCTCCGCCGCCGCGGGCGAGACCAGAAGCGCGAGCGCGAGCGCGAGACCCCGGATCATGCCGACCTCCGTTCCGAACCGCGCGAAAGGATGGCGCCGACGGCCGCCGCATCAACCGACGCTTTCGCGAGCCCCGCTTGACCCCTCCGCCGAAGCCGCCGACCTTCCGCCATCGCCGAGGGGGGAGCCGCCATGTCCGAGACCGTGATCGCCCGCCGCTTCCGCGGCCCCAACCACAGCGGCAACGGCGGCTACGTCGCCGGCGTCGTCGCCGCCGCCGTCGGCCCCTCGGCCGTCGTCACCCTGCGCAAGCCCATCCCGCTCGAGACGCCGCTCACGCTCGAGCGCACGGCGGAGGGCGCGCGCCTGCTGCAGGGCGCGCTCCTGCTCGGCGAGGCCGCGCCCGATCCCGGCCCCGACGACGCCCCCGGTCCGGTCCCGCTCGACCTCGCCCGCGCCGCCTCCGCCCGGCCCTTGATCGAGGACGCCGCCCACGCCGCCCCGCACTGCTGGGTCTGCGGCCCCCACGCCCCGGCGCACGCGCTGCACATCCGCACCGGCGCCACCGGCCTCGCGCCCGGGGCCGGCCCGCCCGCGGCCGCGGTCTGGAACCCGCAGCCCGAGCACGCCGGCGCGGACGGCCTCGTCGACGCGGTGCATCTCTGGAGCGCGCTCGACTGTCCGTCCGGCGTCGCCGCGATGGCCGCCGGCACGGCGCCGATCGACGCGCAATATCTGCTGCTCGGCCGCATCGCCGCGAGGATCGAGCGTCGCCCGCCCCTCGGCGCGCCCCTCGTCGTCACCGCCCGCGCGGCGGGGCGCGACGGCCGCAAGCGCTTCGCCGAAAGCGCCGTGCACGACGCCGAGGGGAACCGCCTCGCCCTCGCCCGGGCGATCTGGTTCGAGATCGACCCCGCCCGCTTCGAAGGCGTCGTCTGAAACGCGGCCCCCGAAACGCGGCCCCGAAACGCGAAAGGGCGCGGCCCCCGGCCGCGCCCCCTCATCGGCCGGATCGACCCCTCGATCAGGGCTCGATCCAGCCCTTCAGCTCGTTCAGCACGATCGCCTCGATCATCGCGACGTGATCCGGCTCGGCGTTCAGGCAGGGGATGTAGGTGAATTCCTCGCCCCCGGCCTCCTCGAAGGCCTCCTTGATCTCCTCGTTGATCTCCTCGAGCGTCTCGACGCAGTCGGAGGAGAACGCCGGCGCCATCACCGCGATCCGCTTCCTGCCGGCCTCGGCCAGCCGCGCGACCTCCTCGACCGTGTAGGGCTGCAGCCACTCCTCCGGCCCGAACCGGCTCTGGAAGGTCAGCACCAGCTCGTCCTCGGCGAAGCCCAGCCGCTCCCGCAGGAGGCGCGAGGTCTTGGCGCACTGGCAGTGATAGGGGTCGCCCTCCTTCACCAGATACCGCTTCGGCAGCCCGTGATAGCTCGTCACCAGCGCGTCCGGGCGATGCTCGAGCCCCGCATAGGCGGCCTCCACCGACGTCGCCAGCGCCTCGATGTACATCGGATGGTCGTAGTAGGCCGGCACGGTGCGCACGGCCGGCTGCCAGGTCAGCTGCATCAGCGCGCGGAAGAACTCGTCGTTCGCCGTGCCCATCGTCGCGCCCGAATACTGCGGGTAGAGCGGGAAGAACAGGATCCGCTCGCAGCCCGCCTCCTGCATCGCCTTGACGCGGCTCTCGGTGGAGGGGTTGCCGTAGCGCATGCAGAAGTCGACGAGCACGCGGTCGCCGAACAGCGCCGTCATCCTGTCGCTCAGCGCCTCGGTCTGATCCCGCGTGATGGTCAGCAGCGGGCTCTCGTCCTTGTCGGTGTTCCAGATGCCCCGATACGCCTCGCCCGAGGAGAACGGCCGCTTCGAGAGGATCACGAGCTGCAGCAGCGGCTGCCAGATCCAAGGGGAATAGTCGATCACCCGGCGGTCCGAGAGAAACTCGTTCAGGTAGCGCCGCATCGACCAGTAATCGGTCGCGTCGGGCGTGCCCAGATTGACGAGCATCACGCCGATCTTCGCCCGCGGCACCCCGGGGTGGTCCGTCGGCGCATGAGCGAGCCGACCTTCGCCGGGGGAATCCATCTCCACGGTGCGCTTCAGCATGCCGGCACGTCCTTCCTGATCCACTGCCCCTCTCTACGCACCCGGCGGCGGTTGGGATCGCCGGCGCGGCGATCAAATCCCGCGCTCCTGCGCCGCAGGCGCCCTAATGGCGCCCGCGGTTCCGGCGGGCAACCCTCCGCGGGACCGGCCCCGATCGCGCCGCGCCCTCAGAGCCGCGAGGGCGGCGCGACCGGCTTCGCCGCGTCGCGCCCGACCACGGTCGTCCATTCCCGCACCCACCAGCGGGTGACGAGCCCTTCGACGACGTAGGGATCCTCCCGCGCGAAGGCCTCGGCACGGCGGGCGAGTCCGCCTCGAACAGGATCATCGCGCCGTCCGCCGGGTCCGCGAAGGCGCCGCCCAGCACCAGTTCCCCGCGCGCCAGCGCCGCCTCGATCCGCCGCAGATGCGCGTCCCGGAACCTGCCGCGCCGCTCCGGATAATCCGGAACGTAGTCGTAGAAGAGCATGTAGTGCATCGCCCTCGCCTCCCCGCGTGCGCCGGCTCCACGCCGGCGCCGAGCGCCCGAGACCACCCGGATCATGCCCTCGCGGCAGCCCCCGCCTGCCCGGGGTCGCGACGCCTCCCCGCGGGCGCCGGCCCCACGCCGGCGCCGGGCGCCCGAGACCACCCGGATCATGCCCTCCCCGCAGCCCCCGCCTGCGAGGGGTCGCGACGCCCCCCGCCGGACGGGGCCCGTCGGCCACGCCTAGCCTTCCTTCCGCCCGTCGGGAAAGCGCACGCCCTTCACCGCCCCCGGCTCTCCGGCGACGAAGTCGTTTCGCATGTAGCGCACCATCTCCTCGGTGGAGATCACCTTCGCGACGGTGCTGTTCGCCACCTCCAGCGCGATCTTCTGGTTGGCCGTCGCCGTCGCCACGGCGTCGCCCACCACCACGACGTCGTAGCCGCGGGAACTGCCGGCATAGGCGGTGCTGAGCACGCATTCGTCGGTCCAGAGCCCGACGATGACGATCGTGTCGACGCCCCGCGCCTCCAGCATCCGGTCGAGATACGACCGGCCGTCCGGATCGAAGGTCCAGAACATGTCCAGATGCTTGCCGTGATAGAACCAGCCTTCGGCCCGCTCCGCCCCGGTCGGCGCGATCTCCGACAGCGGCTCGAGGCCCGGCGCGCCGGTGAAGACGTAGGCCGCGTTCTCGGGGTCGTCCGGGTCGAGCCCGCGCGGTCCGTACCAGCGGTCCATGGCGTTGGAGATGCCGTCGTCGAAGCGGCGGCTCCAGGCGCTCCACGCGATGCAGACCCCGTCGCTCTCAGCCCGGGCGTCGCGGAAGGCGCCGACGAGTTCGACCAGGTTCGGCAGGATGCCGCCCGCATAGGACCGATACTCCTCCTGGCAGTCGTCCAGCAGCAGGGCGATCCGACGCGGCCGATCCTTCAGGTCCCAAGCCGCCCAGAACGAGATGGGCGTCCCGTTCGGGCCGTCCGGCGTCGCGCTGAAGTTCGGCATCGGCTCCATGGCGAGCGACTTGTCGCGATGCTCGCACGATCGTTCGAACGCCTCCTTCAAGGTCGGCACGTCGGCGTCCTGATGTTTCATGGCGATGCTCCCCTTCGATCACGGACCGCCGGCGCGACGGACGCGCCGCGGTCGCGAGGGGCGCCCGGCCGATCGCCGGCTTGACGGCACGACCCCCTCGAGACGCAACAACGCGCGCGGCGCGAAGGGTTCCCGCCGGACGGGAGCCGCCTGCCGGCCCGGAGGCGCGGCGTCCCCCTCGCGCGACCCCGGCGCTCAGCTTCGCCCGGCCTTGTCGCCCGCCTTCAGCTCCGGCACCCCCAGCGCGTCAGCCAGCCGCGCGCCGGCCGAGCCCGGACGCTTCGCCTCGGGCTGCCCCGGCCCCGGCGCCCAGCCGGTCAGCGTCACGATCTCGAAGCCGGCGCGCACCCGCCCGCCCTCGGCCGGGAACCGCTCGGCGTAGAGCGCCGCCGCCCGCGCCAGCACCGCCCGGCGCAGCGGCGCCCGCCGCCGCGCGACCAGCGCGTTCGCCTCGCCCATCGCCCTCAGCTCGCGCATCAGCGCCAGCGCGTCGGCGTAGCTCGCCTCGATCCGCTCGGAGTCGGCCACCGGCATCGCGAAACCCGCCCGCTGCAGGAGCGCGCCGAGCTGGCGGATCTCCCCCATCGGCGAGACGCGGGGCGAGAGCCCGCCCGTCTCCGCCGCCTCGGCCTCCGCGAGACAGGCGCGCAGCTCCGCCAGCGTCTCGCCGCCGAGCATCGGCGCCAGCAGCAGCCCGTCCGGCTTCAGCGCCCGGCGCATCTGCACCAGAAGGCCCACCGGATCGTCCGCCCAATGCAGCGTCAGGCCCGAGACGACGAGATCCAGCGTCCCCGCCTCGAACGGCAGGACCTCCTCCGCCGTCACCGGCGCGACCTCGACCGCGCCCACCGCCTCGATCGCGCCGAGCCGCTCGGCCCAGAGCGGCGCGCCAGGCCAGACCAGCCCGGCTCGCGGGAACCGCCGCGGCACCAGCGCAAGCCGGTCCTCGACGCTCTCCAGCGCCGCCTCGTGCAGGAACGCCGTCCCCGGCTCGGGCAGCCCCCGACGGCGCCGGCGCTCCAGCCACAGCGCCCGGTCGAACAGCGGCGGCGGCGAAGCGTCCGATCCCATGCGATGCTCCCTTGGCGCTTCGATCCCGACGCGTTACCTAATCCGGGGGAGCGAGGGACGGAAGGAGCCGCGACATGCGCGCGAGCCGATCCCCCGCGTCCGTCCCCGCCGCGATCGACGCAACCGCGCCCTCGCCCGACGCGCCGGCCCGACCGGCCGCGGCCGTCCCGGCCCGCCCCGAGGCCGGCGGGAACATTCCCCGAACTCTCCCCGAAACCGAGCGGAACGCCCCCCGAACGCCGCGGCGCCTCCTCGCCGCCCTGACCCGCTTCGCCGGCGCCGCCGCCGACGTGCTCTATCCCCCCGTCTGTCTCGAATGCCGGGTCGATCTCGCGACGCCGCGCGCCCTCTGCCCGGCCTGCTGGGCGCAGGCGACGTTCCTCGCCTCTCCGGTCTGCGACCGCTGCGGCGCCCCCGCCCCGGACGTCGCGGGCACCGAGGACGCGCCGTTCTGCGACCACTGTCTCGGCGTCGATCTCGCCTTCTCCCGCGCCCGCGCCGCCCTCCTCTACGACGGCGCAGGGCGCCGCCTCGCCCTCCGCCTCAAGCACGCCGACCGCACCGATCTCGCCCGTCCGGCCGGCGCCTGGATGGCCCGCGCCGGTCGCAAGCTGCTGGCCGACGCCGACGTGCTCGTGCCCATCCCCCTGCACCGACTGCGTTTTCTGGTGCGCCGCTACAACCATGCGGCCGAACTGGCACGCTGGACCGCGGCCGCCTCGGGCGTGCCCGCCGCGCCCGAGCTGCTGCGTCGCGTGCGCGCCACCCCTTCGCAGAAGGACCGCGACCGCGCCGCCCGCGTCGCCAACCTCGCCGGCGCCTTCGCGGTCCCGCACCGCGTCCGCCCGCGCCTCGTCGGCGCGCGCGTCGTGCTGATCGACGACGTCCTGACCACCGGCGCCACGCTCTCCGCCGCCGCCGGCGTGATGCGCGACGCCGGGGCGGCCTCGGTCACGGCCGTGGTCCTCGCCCGCGTTGCGGCGGAGCGCGAGCCGCCTATATCGTGAGGCGTGGAGGGCGAGCGCACATGAAACAGGTCGAGATCTACACCAGCCCCATCTGCGGCTTCTGCGTCCGGGCGAAACGCCTGCTCGACGCCAAGGGCGTCGCCTACGTCGAGCGGGACATCTTCGCCGAGCCCGGCGCCCGGGCCGAGATGACGCAGCGCGCCGAAGGCCGGCGCACCGTGCCGCAGATCTTCATCGACGGCGTCGGCATCGGCGGCTGCGACGAGCTGTTCGCCTTGGACCGCGCCGGCCGGCTCGATCCGATGCTCGCGGCCTGAGCCGCCGCGGCGATGACCCTCCTCGCCGGCCTCGTCCAGACCACCTGCGGCGACGACCCCGCCGCAAACCTGCCGAGGGTCTCGGCCCTGATCCGCGAGGCCGCCGCCGCGGGCGCGTCGCTCGTCTCGACGCCGGAGGTGACCAACATCGTCACCCTCTCCCGGCGCCGGCAGGCCGAGCTTCTGCGCCCCGAGGCCGAGGACGAGACCCTCGCCGCCTTCCGCGACCTCGCCGCCGAACTCGGCGTCTGGCTCCTCGCCGGCTCCCTCGCGCTGAAGGCCGACGACCCGGCCGAGACGCGCTTCGTCAACCGCTCCCTCCTGATCGACGCCTCCGGCGCCGTCCGCGCCCGCTACGACAAGATCCACATGTTCGACGTCGACGTGGGCGAGGGCGAGCGCTACCGCGAATCGGCCGGCTACCGCCCGGGCGACCGGGCCGTGGTCGCGGACACGCCTTGGGGCCGCCTCGGACTGACCGTCTGCTACGACCTCCGCTTCCCCGCCCTTTACCGCACGCTCGCCGAAGCGGGGGCGGAGATCCTGACCGTCCCCTCGGCCTTCACCGTGCCCACCGGCCGCGCCCATTGGGAACCCCTGCTCCGCGCCCGCGCGATCGAGACGGGCTGCTTCGTCCTCGCCCCCGCCCAGACCGGTCGTCACCCGGTCTCCTCCGACGACGCGCGCCGGCGCGTCACGCACGGCCATTCGCTCGCCGTCGCGCCGTGGGGCGAGGTGCTTGTCGACGCCGGCGAGACGCCGGGCGTGAGCGTGGTCGAGCTCGACCTCGCCGATGTCGCCTCGGCCCGCGCCAAGGTGCCGAGCCTCGCCAACGCGCGTCCGTTCGCTCCGCCCGACGTCACGTCCGAGGCCGCCGAGTGAGGCCGCCGCGCCGCCCCCGCGCGCCCGGCGATGCGGCGGGCGCCGCGCGGCCGTGAGCCTCGCCGTCGCCCTCGCCGGGGCCGGGTTCTTCGCACGCGAACACGCCGCCGGCTGGGCCGCCTGTCCCGCCGCCCGTCTCGTCGCCGCCGCCGACCCCGACCTCGCGAAGGCCGAGGCGCTCGCGCCCGGCCACGCCTTCGCCGACGCCGGCGCCATGCTGGAGGCGACGCGCCCGGACCTCCTCGACATCGCCGCGCCGCCCCCCGCCCATGCCGGGCTGATCCGGCTCGGCCTCGCCGCCGGCGTCCGGTCGATCGTCTGCCAGAAACCCTTCTGCACTTCGCTCGCCGAGGCCGCCGCCGTCACGGCGCAGGCCGAAGCCGCCGGCGCCCGCCTGATCGTGCACGAGAACTTCCGCTGGATGCCGTGGTGGCGGGCGATGAAGACGGCGATCGACGAGCGCCTGATCGGCGAGCCGCTCGACGTGACCTTCCGTCTCCGACCCGGCGACGGCCAGGGCCCGGACGCCTACCTCGCCCGCCAGCCCTATTTCCGGGAGATGCCGCGCTTCCTGCTGCGCGAGACCGGCGTGCACCTGATCGACGTGTTCCGCTTCCTGCTGGGCGCGCCCGAGGCGGTGCAGGCCGATCTCCGCCGCCTCAACCCGGCGATCCGAGGGGAGGACGCCGGGCATCTGCGCCTGCGCTTCGCCTCCGGCGCCCGCGCCACGCTCGACGCCAACCGCCTGCTCGACCACGCCGCCCCGGATCCGCGCCGCACCATGGGCGAGGGGATCGCGGAAGGGACCGCCGGCGTCCTCGCCTTCGGCGGCGACGGCGTCCTGCGCCGCCGCCGTTTCGGGGACCGGGAGGGCGAGCCGGTCGCCGCGCCGCCGGCCGGCCCCGGCTTCGGCGGCGGCTGCGTCGCCGCCTTCCAGACCGCGGCGGCCGAGGCCATCGCCGGCGACGCGCCCTTCGGCACCGAGGCCCGCGCCTATCTGGAGGTCCTCGCCCTCGAAGCCGCGGCCTACGACTCGGACGCCGCGGGCGGCGCCTGGACGCCCCCCGCACCGCTTCCGGCGACGATGCCCTCTTGATCTCGCGGCGCATGCGGTATATGAATGGAAATTGAACAAGGGGTCCGCGGCGGAATCGCCCACGATCCCCGAATCGACGGGGGCGCCGCCCAGGCGCTCCCTCCGCGCCAAGGCGCGGCGGCCAGCGTCACTTCGGGAGTTCGCGTCATGAACATCGGACAGGTTTCGGCCCTCAGCGGGCTGCCCTCCAAGACGATCCGCTACTACGAGGAGATCGGCCTCGTGAGCCCGGGGCGGGGCGAGAACGGCTATCGCCGCTTCGACTCGATGGACGCGCACAAGCTGGCGTTCGTCGCCCGCGCCCGCTCGCTCGGCTTCGGCATCGAGGAATGCCGCCAGCTGCTCGAGCTCTACGAGGACCGCTCGCGCGCCAGCGCCGACGTCCGCCGCGTCGCGCAGGACCACCTCGACCGGATCGACCGCAAGATCCACGAGCTCGAGGAACTGCGGCGCACCATCGCCAGTCTCGTGGAGGCCTGCCGCGGCGACCAGCGCCCGGACTGCCCGATCCTCGCCGACCTCGCGGGCCTTCGCTCCGCCGCCGAATAGGGCGGCGGGCGCCTCAGGCGCAGCCCGGCGGCGGCCCCGCCTCGCGCTCGGCCTCGACCAGCGCCGCGAGGGTCGCCTCGTCCACCGCGCCCGAGACCGCAGTGCGCCCCACCACCAGCGCCGGCGTGCCGATGAAGCCGAACAGCCCCGCCAGCCCGCGGGCGTCGGCCAGCGCCCGGTCCACCTCCGGCGCGTGCATGTCCGCCGCCAGCCGCGCCGCGTCCAGCCCCAGCCGGTCCGCGAGGTCGCGCACGAACGCCTCCGTCGGCACGAAGCCGCCGGTCCCGAGCGCATCGTGGAACTCGCGGTAGGCTCCCTGCCGCCCCGCCGCCAGCGCCGCCCGCGCCGCCGCCTCCGAGGTCTCGCCGAACAGCGGCCATTCGTGCCATGCGATGCGCACTCCGCCGCCCGTCTCCAAGGCCTCGAGCCGCCGCGCCAGCACCCGGCAATAGGGGCAGTAATAGTCCGAGAACGAGGCGATCGGCACGACGCCCTCCTCCGTCGCCCCCCCGAACAGCCGCGCGCAGAGATCGCCGAGCAGCACCGGCTCCGCCGTGCGCGGCGGCTTCGGCCCGGCGTCGAGCCCGACCAGCACGCCGGCCCCCCCGGTCGAGACCCCGCCCCCGGCCGCCAGCCGCCGGAACCCCGGCGGCGTCTCCAGCGCCTCGAACTCGAGCCCCGCCGGCAGCAGCGAGCGCAGCAGCGGCCCCGCGTTCACGATCGCCGCGCCGCCGAGGATGACGCCGCCCCAGATCAGCCGCCGCCGCCAAGGCGAGGCGGGCCCCGCCCCGCTCATCGCGCGGCCTCGTCGCGGCGCGTCAGCTCCGCCTGATGGGCGCGTTCGCGCTCCGGCCAGGTCGACTTGATGAAGGCCAGCACGTCGCGGATCTCGGCGTCGCTCAGCCACTCGCCGAAGCCGGGCATGTCGCTTTCGTAGCCGCCGCCGACCACCGCCGCGGTGCCGAGGCTGGTGATCGCGAACAGCACCCGGTCGGGATGGTGCCAGGTGTGACCGCTCGCGTCGTGCGGCGGCGCCGGCAGGCGCCCGTTCGGCAGGGGCGTGCGCCAGTCCGGCGCCCCCTCGAGCGCCGCGCCGTGGCAGGCGGCGCATTCCTCGGCATAGATCGCCTCGCCCCGGGCGAGGTCGGGCGCCGCCCCGGCCGGTCCGCCGGGCCGGAGCAGCCAGGCGCCGACGCCCGCGGCGACGAGGACGGGAACGCCGATCAGGGCCGCGCGGGCCCCGCGCGGAGGGGATCGTCGGGTCATGGCTTCGGCTTTCGGGCTCGACGTCGGAAAGGGGGCGGAATCAGGCGCGTCCCGGCCCCTTCGGCGGCGCCGGCTCCGGCGCCTCGTCCCGGCCGGGGCCGGGCGGCTCGGCCATGCCGCGCCAGGCCGTCTCGCGCTCCGGCTGCTCGGCGCCCGGCGCCTCGCGGCAGAGACCGCAGGCCACCGCGACGCAGCTCGCCTCGCAGGGCGCCGCCGTGTCGCCGGCGGGGCAGCCCGTCTCGCACGGCCCCATCTCGGCCCCGTGCACCACGTCGCCATGCGCCGACGGCGGACCCTCGGCCACCGAGAGGCCGAGCCCGGCGACGAGGGCGACGAGAACGGGGATCAGGACGGCGAGGCGCATGCGTCGAAACCTGCGCCGCGCCCCGCCCGATGTCCAGCGCCGCGGCGCCGCCCCTGCGGCGGCGCGACGCGCCCCTCGCGACCTCTTGACCTTCCCCTTGCTGGAAGCCCCATCTTCGCCTCGAAAAGGAGATCCCCCTGCCATGCCCGACGGTTCCGCCCGCGCCTACGACGCCCTCGCCGCCGATCGCGTCGTGCTCGACGTCCCCATCTCGGGCATGACCTGCGCCGGCTGCGCCGCGCGGGTCGAGCGGGCGCTGAACGCCGCCGAGGGCGTCGCCGGGGCGGCCGTCAATTTCGCCTCCGCCCGCGCTCGCGTGGTCCTCGACGATCCCGCCGCCGCCCCGCGCGTCGCCGAAACCGTGCGCGACGCCGGCTACCACCCCGCCGAAGGCCGCCTGACGCTCGCCGTCAGGGGCATGCACTGCGCCTCCTGCACCGGGCGGGTGGAGCGCCGGCTCGCGGCCGTCCCGGGCGTGCTCGACGCGACCGTGAACCTCGCGACCGAGACCGCGACCGTCCGCGTCCTCGGCGAGGCCGCCGACCGGCGCGACGCCCTGCTCGAGGCGGTCCGCCGCGCCGGCTTCGAGGCCGAGCTGCGCGAGGACCGCGCGGCCGCCGGCGCCGCGGAGCAGGCCCGCGGGGCGGAGACCCGCGCCCTCGGCCGCGACGCGCTGATCGCCGGGCTGCTCGCGCTCCCCGTCATGCTCATGGAGATGGGCGGCCACCTGATCCCCGGCCTCCACCACGGGCTCGAACAGACGCTCGGCGCCGGCAACCCCTCGCGCCTCGCCTTCGCGCTCACCGCCGTCATCCTGATCGGCCCCGGCCGGCGCTTCTACGTCGCCGGCGCGCGCACCCTCGCCCGCGCGGCCCCCGACATGAACGCGCTGGTGATGCTCGGCACCGGCGCGGCCTTCGGCTTCTCCGGCGTCTCCACCTTCGCGCCGGGCGTCCTGCCCGCCGGAACCGCGGCGACCTATTTCGAGGCCGCCGCCGTCATCGTCGCCCTCGTCCTGGCCGGGCGCTTCGCGGAGGCCCGCGCCAAGGCCCGCACCGGCGAGGCCGTGCGCCGCCTCGTCGGCCTCGCCCCGAAGCGCGCCCGCGTGATCCGCGACGGCGAGGAGACGGAGATCGACCTCGCCGGGATCCGCGTCGGCGACGTCGTCTCCGTCCGCCCGGGCGAGCGCATCGCCGTCGACGGCGCCGTGGTCGAGGGCGCCAGCCACGTCGACGAATCGATGGTGACGGGAGAGCCCGTGCCCGCCGCCAAGCGCGCCGGCGACCCGGTCGTCGGCGGCACCGTCAACGGCCCGGGCGCGCTCAGCTTCCGGGCCGAGAAGGTCGGCTCGGACACCCTGCTCGCCCGCATCGCGCAGACGGTGGAGGCGGCGCAGGCCGCCAAGCTGCCCGTGCAGGCGCTGACCGACCGGGTGACGCTCGTCTTCGTCCCCGCCGTCATGGCGATCGCCGCGCTGACCTTCCTCGTCTGGCTGGCCTTCGGCCCGGAGCCCGCGCTCGGCATGGCGCTGGTCAACGCCGTCTCGGTCCTGATCATCGCCTGTCCCTGCGCCATGGGCCTCGCCGTTCCGACCTCGATCATGGTCGGCGCCGGCCGCGCGGCGGAGCTCGGCGTCCTCTTCCGCCGGGGCGAGGCGCTGGAGGCGCTCGGCCGCGCCGACCTCGCCGCCTTCGACAAGACCGGCACGCTGACCGAGGGCCGCCCGGCCCTCGTCGAGGTCGTCGCCGCGCCCGGCGTCGAGGCGGACGAGGCGCTGCGCCTCGCCGCCGCCGTCGAGCAGCGCTCCGAGCATCCCATCGCCGAGGCGATCCTCGCCGGCGCCTCCGACCGCGGCCTCGCCCTCCCCCGGGTCGAGGACTTCGCCTCCGATCCCGGCCGCGGCGTCTCCGGCACGGTCGAGGGCCGCGCCGTCGAGGTCGGCGCCCCCCGCCGCCTCGCCGAGGCCGGAGGGCTCGACCTCTCGGCGCTGTCGCAGGCCGCCGAGCGCCTCGCCGCCGACGGGCGCACCGTGGTCCTCGCGGTGATCGACGGCCGTCCCGCCGCCCTTCTCGCCGTGGCGGACCCGATCAAGGCGACCTCCGAGGAGGCCCTGAACCGCCTCCGCGACCTGGGTCTCTCGCCCGCCCTCGTCACGGGTGACGCCCGCCCCGCGGCCGAGGCCGTCGCCCGCCGCCTCGGCATCTCCGAGATCGAGGCCGAGGTGCTGCCCACCGACAAGGCCGAGGCCGTGCGGCGCCTCCGCGAAGGCGGCCGCCGCGTCGTCTTCGTCGGCGACGGCGTCAACGACGCCCCCGCGCTGGCCGAGGCCGAGGTCGGCCTCGCCATCGGCACCGGAACCGACATCGCCATCGAGAGCGCCGACGTGGTCCTGATGTCGGGCGATCCGCGCGGCGCCGCGACCGCCGTGGTCCTCTCCCGCGCCGTGATGCGCAACATCCGTCAGAACCTCGGCTGGGCCTTCGGCTACAACGTCCTCCTGATCCCGGTCGCCGCGGGCGTGCTCATCCCGGTCTGGGGCATCGCCCTCTCGCCGATGTTCGCGGGCCTCGCGATGGCCCTCTCCTCGGTCAGCGTCGTCGCCAACGCGCTGCGTCTGCGCCGCGCCGCCGGTTGACCTCGCCGCCCCCGCGCCGAAGATGGCGCGAACCGAACGAGGGGGTGGAGAACGATGAGCGAACTCTGGCAGTCGTCCGCGGCCGCGATCGCGGCGCGCGTCCGCACGCGCGAGACCAGCGCCCGCGAGGAGACCGAGGCCGCGCTCGCCCGCCTCGCCGCGGCGAACCCCGCGCTCAACGCCGTCGTCGACGAGTTCCCGGAGGAGGCGCTGGCCGAGGCCGACCGCGTCGACGCCCTGATCGCGCAGGGCCGCGACCCCGGCCCCCTCGCCGGCGTGCCCGTCACCGTCAAGGTCAACGTGGACCAGGCGGGCCGCGCCACCACCAACGGCCTCCAGCTCCAGAAGGACCTGATCGCCGAGGAGGACAGCCCCGTCACCGCCAACCTGCGCCGCGCCGGCGCGGTCGTGATCGGGCGCACCAACACGCCGGCCTTCTCGCTGCGCTGGTTCACGCGCAATTCGCTGCACGGCGCCACCTTCAACCCGCACGACAAGGCGATCACCCCCGGCGGCTCCTCCGGCGGCGCCGGCGCGGCGGTGGCGGCCGGCATCGGCGCGGTCGCCCACGGCACCGACATCGCCGGCTCGATCCGCTATCCCGCCTACGCCTGCAACCTGCACGGCCTTCGCCCCTCCTTCGGGCGCGTTCCGGCCGCCAACCTCTCGGGCCCGGACCGCACCATCGGCGCGCAGCTCACCGCCGTCTCCGGTCCCCTCGCCCGGCGGATCGAGGACGTCCGCCTCGCCTTCGAGGCGCTCTCGGCCGGCGACTGGCGCGATCCCTGGCATGCCCCGGCCCCTCTCGCCGGCCCGCCCAGCCCGAAGCGCGTCGGCCTCGCGCTCGCGCCCGGCGGCATGACCGTGGCGCCGGAGGTGAAGGCCGCGCTCCGGGCCGCAGCCGGCGCGCTCGAGGCGGCGGGCTGGGAGGTGGAGGAGGTCGAGACGCCCTCCGTCGAGGCGCTGGTGCAGGTCAACCTCACCCTCTGGATGGTCGACTTCCGCATGGCCGGCCTGCCGAAGATGGAGGCCGAGGGCGACCCCGACGCGCTCTTCGTCGCCAAGGCGATGATGGGCCTCGCCGGCGAGGACGCGGACGGCTACGCCGCCCTGCAGCGCCGCCTCGGACTGATCCGCGACTGGACGCGGTTCCTCGCCGACCGGCCGGTGCTGCTCTGCCCGGTCTCCGGCGAGGCGCCCTTCGCGAACCATTCGGACGTCGAGAGCGAGGCCGACTTCGCCCGCATCTTCGCCGCACAGGCGCTGCAGGTGGGCCTGCCCTCCATCGGCCTGCCGGGCCTGACCGTCGCCACCGGCTCCCCCGGCGCCCCGATGGGCGTCCAGCTCGTCGCCCCCCGCTTTCGGGAGGATCTCCTGCTCGAGGCTGGCGCCGCCATCGAGGCCGCGCACGCGCCGATCCGCCCCATCGATCCCTTCGTGAAAGGCTGAGCCATGACCGTGAAGACCGCCGTCGTCGGCCTCGGCATCATGGGCCGGCGCATGCTGGAGCACATGGACCGGCACGAGGGCTACGCCCCCGACCTGCTGTGGGACCCCTCCGAGGCCGCCTGCGCCGAGGCGCTGCGGGTCGTGCCCGGCGCCACGGTGGCGGACACGGCCGAGACGGCGATCGCCGGCGCCGACCTCGTCTATCTCGCCTGCCCGCCGGAGCCGCGCAAGGCGCTCGCGCTGACCGCGGCCGAGGCCGGCAAGGCCGTGTTCCTCGAAAAGCCCCTCGGCGTCGACGTGACCGGGAGCGAGGACCTCGTCGCCCGTCTCGCCGCCGCCGGCGTGCCCGCCGCGGTGAACTTCACCCAGGCCGCCGGGCCCGCCATGACCTCGATCGTCGAAGCGGCGCGGACCGGCGCCCTCGGCGACCTTGAAGGCGTCGACATCGTCGTCACCTACGGGGCATGGCCGAGGGAATGGCAGAAGGCCGCGGACTGGCTCCGCTTCCGAGCGGAGGGCGGCTACGTCCGGGAGGTGATCTCGCACTTCCTGTTCTTCTCCGAACGGGTGCTCGGCCCGCTGCGACTGGTCCACGCCCACCCGACCCACCCCTCCGACCCCGCCCTCTGCGAGACGCACATGCTGGCGCGGCTGGAGAACGCGGACGGCCTGCCCGTCACCGTCATGGGCTCGGTCGGGGGCGCCCAGCCCGACCGGCAGGAGCTCACCGTCAAGGGCTCGAAGGTCAGCCGCCGCGTCACGGACTTCTACCGCGACGCCGCGTCCTCCGGCGGCCCGTTCGAGCCGGTTCGGCCGGAACCGACGGATCCCCGGGCCGAGTCCCTGCGTTGTCAGCTCGACGACCTTCTCCGCCTGATGCGCGGCGAAGAGAGCCGGCTCGCCACCCCGGAGGAGGCGTTGCGCGTGCAGAGACTGATCGAGGGGATGCTCGCCGGCGCCTGAACGCCTCAGCGTCTCCGCAAAGGAGATTGACGCCATGACCGCCGATGACGACCGCACCGCTTCGGACGAAGAGCGCACCGAGCTCGAGCGGGCCCACGACCTCGACGAGACGTCGTCCGACGCCGTCGAGGAGCGCCGGCCGCTCGCGCCGGTGCAGGTCTACGAAGTCGTGAGCCGGACCGGACTGGAGGAACTGAAGCGGCCCGTCGCCTCGCTTTTCTGGTCGGGCCTCGCCGCCGGGCTCGCGATCGGCTTTTCGGTGATCGGCCGGGCCGCGCTCGAGAGCCGACTGCCCGCCGACGCCGCCTGGACGCCGCTGGTCGGCTCGATCGGCTACGCCCTCGGCTTCGTCATGGTGGTTCTCGGCCGCTTCCAGCTCTTCACCGAGCAGACCGTGACCCCTGTGATGCCGATCTGCCACGCCCCGTCGGCCCGGAGCCTGACGGCGCTCGCCCGGCTCTGGGGCGTCGTTCTCGGGTCGAATCTGCTCGGCGCGGCGGTGTTCGCAGCGTTCCTCGTCTCCTCGGGCGCGTTGACGGAAACCCTCCTCGAGGGCGTCGAGACCCTGGCCAGACACGAACTCTCGAAATCCTTCGTCGAGACGCTGGCCGGCGCGGTCGGGGCGGGCTTCCTGATCGCGATCCTCGTGTGGCTGCTGGCGAACTTGCGTCATGGCGAGATGCCGGTGATCTTCGCCGTCACCTGGCTGATCGGCGCCGCCGGCTTCGCGCATGTGGTCGCGGGGTCGGTGGAGATGTTCGTGCTGACGCTCCGCGGCGAGGCGGGTCTGTTCGAGGTCGCCGGCGGCTTCATCCTGCCGGCCCTGATCGGCAACGTGATAGGCGGCACCGTGCTCTTCACCCTGATCGCCTACGGCCAGGTGGTCCGCGAACTCGACTGACCGGGGCGCTCCCGCGCGCCGCCGCCCCCCTCGCGGGGGGCGCCGTCGCCATGGGCCCGGCGGCGCGGCCGGGGTCCTTCGGACCCGTGCCCGCGCCGCGGGCGCTCAGCCCCCGCCGTCCTCCGGGATCGGCAGCGCGGTCTCCGCCTTCATCTCCTCCATCGAGAGCAGCGAGGTGACGTTGTAGATGCTCACCCGGTCGATCAGCCGCCTGTAGAAGGCGTCGTAGGCCCGGGCGTCGGCGACGCGCACCTGCAGCACGTAGTCGATCTCGCCCGCCAGCCGATGCGCGGCGACGATCTCCGGCAGCTCCTCCACCGCCTTCGTGAACGCCTCCAGCCATTCCGGCTCGTGCCGCGAGGTGCGCACCAGCACGAAGAAGCAGGCGCCGAGGCCCACCGCCTCCGGATCCAGCACCGCCACCTGCCGGTCGATCACCCCCGACTCGCGCAGCTTGCGGATCCGGTTCCAGACCGGCGTCTTGGAGGCCCCCACCTCCGCCGCGAGCTGGTCGAGCGACAGCGTGGCGTCCCGCTGCAGCCGGACGAGTATCCTCCGGTCGAGCGCGTCGAGCGCGTCGCGCGTCCGCTTGGCCATGGCGATCCGGGACCTCCGTTCCACATTCTCGGCCCGATGCGGACCAGGTTCCTTATTTCCGCGTGATCCTACCGCCAAGAGGAACCATGTTCTAGTTTTCCCTCTCACGCCGTGCCCGCCGCGAGAGGAGCCCGCCCGATGCGCCACTTCCCGCTGTTCCGCGACCTGCGCGGCCGCCGCGTCGTCGTCTCGGGCGGGGGCGAGACCGCCCTCGCCAAGCTGCGCCTGATCCTCAAGACCGAGGCGACCGTCGCCGTCTACGCCGCCGATCCCGCGCCGGAACTCGAGCGCCTCGCCGCCGAGGGCCGCCTGCGCCTGACCCGCCGCCCCGTGGCCGAGGGCGACGCAATCTGCGCCGCCCTTCTCTACGCCGCCAACGACGACGCGGCGGAGGACGCCCGCGCCGCCGCCGTCGGCCGCCGCGCCGGCGCCCTCGTCAACGTGGTCGACGACCTCGAGGGCTCCGACGTCATCACCCCCGCGATGGTGGACCGCGACCCCGTCGTCGTCGCCATCGGCACCGAAGGCGCCGCCCCCGTCCTCGCCCGCCGCATCAAGGCCGAGACCGAGGAGCGCCTCGCGCCCGAACTCGGAACCCTCGCCCGCCTCGGCCGGGCCTTCCGCCCGCAGGCCGAGGCCCTGCCGATGGGCCGCGCCCGCCGCGCCTTCTGGTCCCGCTACTACGACCGCGACGGCCCCGAAGCCCTCGCCGAAGGCGGCGAGGCGGCCGTGACCGCCCTCCTCCCCCGCCTCCTGGCGGAGATCCTGCACGCGAAGCCCGAACCCGGCCGCGTCGCCTTCGTCGGCGCCGGCCCCGGCGACCCGGAACTCCTGACGCTCAAGGCCCGCCGCCTGCTGCACGAGGCCGACGTGGTGATCCACGACCGCCTCGTCGGCCCCGGCGTCCTCGAACTCGCCCGCCGCGAGGCGCGGATGATCGAGGTCGGAAAGGTTCCCGGCGGCCCCTCCTGGAAGCAGGACGACATCAACGCCGAGATGATCCGCCATGCCGCGACGGGCGCCCATGTCGTGCGCCTCAAGTCGGGCGACCCCGGGGTCTTCGGCCGGCTCGACGAGGAGATGGACGCCCTCGACGCCGCCGGCGTCGCCTTCGACGTCACGCCCGGCGTCACCTCCGCCGCCGCCGCGGCGGCCACCCTCAAGGTCTCGCTGACCAAGCGCGGCCGCAACAAGAGCTTCCGCCTGATCACCGGCCACGACGCCGACGGCTTCGCCGAGCACGACTGGCGCGCCCTCGCCGCCCCCGGCGCCACCGCCGCCGTCTACATGGGCCTCCGCGCCAGCCGTTTCCTGCAGGGCCGGCTGCTGCTGCACGGCGCCGACCCCGCGACCCCCGTGACGGCGGTGGAGCACGCCTCGCGGCCCGAGCAGCGCATCCTCTCCGCCCCCCTCTCGCGCCTGCCCGAGGCCCTGCGAGAGGCCGGCCTGACCGGCCCAGCCATCCTCTTCCTCGGCCTCGCCCCGCGAGAGGCGCTGGAGGCCGCCGAGACCCTTTCCGACCCCCTCGCCGCCGTCGGAGGCTGACCATGCCGAAGCCCTTCGTCCCGAAGATCGTCAGCGCCAACGACCTCATGGAAGGCGACGTCGTCTATCTCGACGCCGCCGCCGGCTGGACCCGAGACCTCGCCGCCGCCGCCGTCGCGCACGACCCGGAGGCCGCCGAAACCCTCCTCGCCCGCGCCGACCAGCCCGGCCGCGTCGTGGGCCCCTATCTCGCCGACGTCGCGACCGACGGCGCGGCGCCCCGCCCCCTCCACTACCGCGAGATCTTCCGCACCCGCGGCCCCTCGAACCGGCCGGATCTCGGCCGCCAGGCGGAGAGCTGATCCATGTATCGCTACGACGAATTCGACGCCGACTACGTCGCCGCGCGCGTCGCGCAGTTCCGCGACCAGACGCGGCGCCGCATCGACGGCAAGCTGACCGAGGACGAATACAAGCCGCTGCGCCTGCAGAACGGCCTCTACCTCCAGCTCCACGCCTACATGCTGCGCGTCGCCATCCCCTACGGCACGCTCTCGGCCCGCCAGATGCGCGCGCTGGCGGAGGTGGCCGAGCGCTGGGACCGCGGCTACGGCCACTTCACCACGCGCCAGAACATCCAGTTCAACTGGACGAAGCTGAAGGACGTCGGCGACATCCTCGAACACCTCGCGGGCGTCGAGATGCATGCCATCCAGACCTCCGGCAACTGCATCCGCAACGTCACCGCCGACCACTTCGCCGGCGCCGCCGCGGACGAGATCGAGGACCCCCGCCCGACCGCCGAGCTGATCCGCCAGTGGTCCACGGCGCACCCGGAATTCGCCTTCCTGCCCCGCAAGTTCAAGATCGCGGTCACCGGCGCCCCGAACGACCGCGCGGTGACCCGGGCGCACGACATCGGCCTGCGCATGGTCCGCGGCCCGTCGGGCGAGCCCGGCTACGAGGTCATCGTCGGCGGCGGCCTCGGCCGCACCCCGATGATCGGCAAGACGCTGCGGCACTTCCTGCCGAAGGCGCATCTGCTGCCCTATCTCGAGGCGATCCTGCGCGTCTACAATCTGCACGGACGCCGGGACAACAAGTACAAGGCCCGCATCAAGATCCTGGTCCACGAGACGGGCGAAGCCGAGATCCGCAAGGAGGTGGAGGCCGAGTTCGAACGCCGCCTCGAAGCCTTCGGCGGCCCCGAGGTCGCCCCCGACGCCGCCGAGATGGCGCGGATCGAGGCCTATTTCGCCCCGCCCGCCCTCGACCGCCGCCCGGCCGTCTCCTCCCGCGAGGACGCCGCCAAGGCCGTCGATCCCGCCTTCGCCGCCTGGCTCGAGCGCAACGTCAAGCCGCACCGCGTTCCGGGCCACGGCATCGTCACCGTCTCCCTCAAGGCGATCGGAGAGGCGCCGGGCGACGCCTCCGCCGCCCAGATGCGCGCGCTGGCTGACCTCGCGGACCGCTACAGCCTCGGCGAGCTCCGCATCAGCCACGAGCAGAACGTGATCCTGCCCCACGTCCGGCGGGACGACCTGCCCCAGCTCCACGCGGCGCTCCTCCGCGACGGGCTGGCGACGGCCAACGCCGGCCTGATCACCGACATCATCGCCTGCCCCGGCCTCGACTACTGCGCGCTGGCGACGGCCCGCTCCATCCCCATCGCCCAGGACATCGCCCGGCGCTTCGGCGACGGCGAGCGGGCGCGGGCCATCGGCGACATGCAGATCAAGATCTCCGGCTGCATCAACGCCTGCGGCCACCACCATGTCGGCCATGTCGGCATCCTCGGGCTCGAGAAGGCGGGGGTGGAGAGCTACCAGATCACCCTCGGCGGCGACGCGACCGAGACCGCCGCCATCGGAGAGCGCGTCGGCCCCGGCCTCGCGGCCGAGGAGGTCGGCCCGGCGATGGAGCGTCTCGCGGACGCCTATCTCGCGCTCCGCAAGGGGTCCGAGGAGCGCTTCCTCGACGCCCTCCGCCGCCTCGGCCCCGCGCCCTTCAAGGCCGCGATCTACGACGAGGCCGCCCGCGCCGACGCCGCCTGAGCCGCCGGACGCCGGCCGCCCGCGCCACCCCCAGGGCGCGGCGGCCGGCCGGGGGGCCGGGCGCGCCGCGCCCGGCCCCCGCTTCGCCCGCGCGGCCCCGCCCCCCGGTGGGGCCGCCGCCCGCCCCGTCCCGACCGCAGGAGACGCCCCGACATGCGCGACCATCCCGACGACGGCGCGGCCCCGGAGACCCGAGAAGCGGTCGCCCTCGCCCGGCTCGAGACCGCGCTCGCGAGCCATCCGGGCCGCATCGCCCTCGTGTCCTCCTTCGGCGCCGAGTCCGTGGTCCTCCTGCACATGCTCTCGCGCCTCGACCCCGCGACGCCCGTCCTCTTCGGAGAGACCGGGATGCTCTTCGCCGAGACCCTCGCCTACCAGCGCGAGGTCGCCGAAACCCTGGGCCTGACCGACATCCGCCATCTCCGCCCCGGCCCCGCCGACCTCGCCGCCGAGGATCCGGACGGCGCCCTGCACCGAAGCGACGACCGCGCCTGCTGCGACATCCGCAAGGTGCGCCCGCTCGAGCGCGCCCTCGCCGGCTTCGACGCCTGGATCACCGGCCGCAAGCGCAGCCAGAGCCCCGGCCGCGCCGCCCTCCCCTTCGCCGAGCGCGACGGCGCCGGCCGGCTCAAGCTCAATCCCCTCGCGGACTGGTCGCGGCGGGAGATCGCCGCCTGCATGGACCGCCACGCCCTGCCCCGGCATCCGCTCGTGGCGAAGGGCTTCCCCTCCATCGGCTGCGCCCCCTGCACCACCCCCGTCGCCCCGGGCGAGAGCCCGCGCGCCGGCCGCTGGCGCGGCAGGGACCGCGACGAATGCGGCATCCACTTCGTCGGCGGCCGCGCCGTGCGCGTCTCCGGAGCTCCGATGGACCGCCTTTGACCGCCCCAGGCCGCACCGCCGCCTCGCCCGCGACCCGCTCAAGGAGCCCCCGCCGATGATCCTCTCCGCCGCCGGCCCCCGTCCCGACGACGACCCCCTCACGCCCCTCGCCGAAGCGCCCGAGGACGCCCGCGCCCTGCGGCTTCTGGTCGAGAACGATACCCGAACCTCGACGCTCGAGCCGCTGCTGCCCCGCTGCCTCCTGATCGCGATCCCGTTCCCGAGCTTCGCCGACGGCCGCGGCTTCTCGCTCGCCGCGCGCCTGCGCGATCTCGGCTTCCGCGGCGCCCTCCGCGCCGTCGGATCGCCGATCCCGGACCAGTTCCCGATGCTCCTCGCCTGCGGCTTCGACGAGGTGCGGATCCCCGACGCCCTCGCCGAACGGCAGGGCCGGGCCGCCTGGGCGCGGGCTCTCGCGGCGGCCCGCCCCCCCTATCGCCGCCGCGCCGCCTGAGCCGCGCGGCGGGCCGAGAGCGCCGCCGCCGTCTCCCCGATCCGCGCGCGCCGGCAGGCCTCGGCCCCGCAGACAGCACCCGACGCCCGCGCATGCGGCCCGATCGGGGCGTCGCAGAAGCGGCATCGCGGCCCCCGCCGCGCCGCCGCGACATCCGGATCCGGCGCCGCCGCCGCGGCCGCCGCCGCCCGCAGCCGCGGCGCGAGGGCCGCCGGGTCCGCCGCCCGACCCGATCGCGCCGGCCCCGCCTCCGATTCGCGCGAGACCGCGACCCGCGCCGGCCCCTTGCCGTCCGCGGCGAGGATCGCCGTCGCGTGCCGCCCCTTCCCGGCCCGCTCCACCCGCCGGCGCTTCAGGCAGACGAAGCCGTTGCAGATCCCCGCCCGGATCTCCCGCGGCAGCGTGCAGCCCACCGCCCCGTGGAACACGCACGACCCCTCGACCGAGACCTCCGGCAGCCGCGAGAGATAGGCGTCGCGCAGCGCAGCGCGCCCGGCCTCGCCGAGCGCCGCGCGCGCCCGCCGCAGCTCGTCCGGCGTCAGGAAGGCGTCGCTCGAGGCGCCGAGCGTGCAGCACGCCCCGCGACAGGCGCCGCAGGCCGCCGCGCCCAGCGCCGGCTCGTGCGCCGCATGCCGTCGCAGCGTCTCGGCGTCCGGCTCCGGGCCGGCGCCGTCCCCGCCCGCCGGCGCCGCGAAGAGCGCGTCGAGCATCGCGTCGAGCCGCGCCGCGAAACCCGCCCTCCGCGCCTCCGGCAGCGGCGCCAGCGGGCGGGTCATGCGCGGCACGACGCCGAAAGCCGCCGCCTCCGCCTCGACGCCGACCGCCGCGAGCGCCGAGGCCACCCGCCCCGACGCCGCCTCGGCGACCCGCGCCAGCGCCGCCTCCGCCCGCCGCGTTTCGGCCGAGGCCGCCGCCGCCCTCGCCGCCGCGAGCCCCGCGGCCCCGGGGGGCCGCCCGCCCGGCGCCCCGCCGGCCGCCGACGCGCCTCCGCGCCCGTCCGCCTCGTCACGCCCACGCTTCGCCATGCCGTCGCCCTCGCGAGCCGCCAACTGCGCGGCGACCCATGCTCGCCGCTCCGCCCCCGCGCCCGCAACCCGCCCGATGGACCCCGCCCCTCGCCCGCGCCTATCGTCGCCGCGCAACCGGAGGAGACCGACCATGCCGACGCCCGAGACCGACGACCTGCCCTGGACCTGGCCCGAGGACCGCGTCGCGGCCGCCGTGAACCGCATCCGCGCCGGCCGCTCGCTGAAGCCCGCCGTCTGGCCCGAAGGCGCGCGCTGCGCCGTCGCGCTCTCGTTCGATTCGGACCACGAGACGCTGACCCTCCGCACCGGCCGCACCTCGCCGGGCCCGCTCAGCCAGGGCGAGTACGGCGCCCGCGCCGCCGTCCCGCGCATTCTCGAGCTTCTGGGCCGCCATCGCGTCCCCGCCACCTTCTTCGTCCCCGCCGTGACGGCCATGCTGCACCCCGAGGAGCAGCGCCGCGTGATCGACGAAGGGCACGAGATCGGCGTCCATTCGTGGATCCACGAGTTCAACTCGACCTTGCCGCCCGAGGACGAGCGCGACCTGCAGATGCGCGCGGCGGACAAGCTCGAGGAGATCGCGGGCGTCCGCCCCGTCGGCATCCGCACGCCGAGCTGGGACTTCTCCGCGCAGACCCTCGCCATCACGCGGGAGATGGGGCTGCTCTACGACAGTTCGCTGATGGCCGACGACGATCCCTACGAACTCCTGGAGGACGGCGAGCCGACCGGCGTCGTGGAGATCCCGGTGGAGTGGATCCGCGACGACGCCCCCTATTGGATGATGGAGCGCGAACGGGCGATCCGCGTCACCGCGCCCCCGGCCGCGCCGCTCGAGATCTGGAAGGCCGAGTTCGACGCCGCCTGGGAGGACGGCGGACTGTTTCAGCTCACCCTGCACCCGCACGTCACAGGCCACCGCGCCCGCCTTCGCGCGATCGAGGCGCTGATCGCCCACATCCGCGGTCGTCCCGGCGTGTGGTTCGCCACGCATGCCGACGTCGCCCGCCACTGCAAGGCCGCCGCGGGCCTCTGAGGGGGGCGCTCCCGCGCGTCGCCGCCCCCTTGCGGGGGCGCCGACGCCATGGGCCCGGCGGCGCGGCGGGGGTCCTTCGGACCCGTCGCCGCGCCGCGGGCGCTCAGCCGAGGACCTTGGCGACGGCGGCGGCGGTCGCCTCGACGATACGGTCCGCCTCCGCGCGGTTCAGGCAGAGCGGCGGGGCGAGGCCGACGATGTCGCCCTGCGGCATCGCCCGCGCGATCACGCCGGCCTCGAGCATCGCGCCGACCACCGCCGCGCCGACGCCCTTCTCCGGCGCGAAGAAGGCCCGCGCACCCGGATCCTCGGCCAGCTCGACCGCCGCCAGCATGCCTTCGCCGCGGATCTCCGCGACGTTCGGATGCCCGGCGAGCGCCGCCCCGAGCCCCTCCAGCAGATAGGCGCCGAGCGTCCCGGCGTTCTCCACCAGTCCGAGCTCGTCGATCAGCTTCAGGTTCGCGATCCCGGCGGCGGCGCCGATCGGATGCGCCGAGTAGGTCCAGCCGTGCCCGAACGTTCCCATGGCGTCGGCGCCTTCCTCCAAGGCCTTCCACACCCGCTCGCCGACGATGGAGCCCGACAGCGGCGCATAGGCCGAGGTCAGACCCTTCGCGATCGTGATGATGTCCGGCTTCAAACCGTAATGTTCCGAGCCGAACATCGAGCCGAGCCGCCCGAAGCCGGTCACCACCTCGTCCGCGATCAGCAGCACGTCATGCTTCCGCAGCACCGCCTGGATCGCCTCCCAGTAGCCCGCGGGCGGCGGCACGATCCCGCCCGTGCCCAGCACGGGCTCGGCGATGAAGGCGGCGACCGTCTCCGGCCCCTCCCGCTCGATCAGCGCATCGAGCTCGGCCGCGCACCAGGCCGAGAACTCGCGCTCGCCCATGCCGTCGTCCGGCCGGCGCAGCCAGTGCGGCGCGTGGGTGTGCAGGATCCCCTCCATCGGCAGGTCGAAGGCCGTGTGGAAGAGGTGCAGCCCCGTCAGCGAGCCGGTCACCAGGCCCGAGCCGTGATAGCCCCGCCAGCGCGAGACGATCTTCTTCTTCTCCGGACGTCCCAGCACGTTGTTGACGTAGCGCACCAGCTTCACGTTGGTCTCGTTGGCGTCGGAGCCGCCGAGGCCGAAATAGACCCTGCTCATCCCCGCCGGCGCCCGCTCGAGGATCATGTGCGCCAGCGTGATCGAGGCCTCGGTCCCGTGCCCGACATAGGCGTGGTAGTAGGCCAGCTCGCGCGCCTGCGCGGCGATGGCGTCCGCGATCTCGCGCCGCCCGTAGCCGACGTTGACGCAGTAGAGCCCGGCGAAGCCGTCGAGCAGGCGGCGCCCGTCGCGGTCCTCGATCCAGCAGCCTTCGCCGCCGGTGATGATCCGCGACGGCGTCTCCCCCCGTGCATGCCTTGCGAGATGGGTGGAGGGGTGGAACACGCTCTCCCGATCCCACGCGGCTAGGGTGTCGTTGGTCAGCATGGCGCGGCCTTTCCACGGAAAAGGGCCGGGCCCGAGACCGGCCGGAGATCGGGAGGGAGCGGGAGGACCGACCCGCCCCTCCGCGCTACGGCCGCGGGCGCCTGCGGGTCAACGGCGCACCGTCCGTCCGCGCGCAAGCGTCGCATCACGGCAACGCCCGCCGTTGACGGGGCGCCACGCGGGCGCCTAGCCTCAGGGTTCCGCCAGCCCATTCCGGAACCGCCTGCAGGAGCCGCCCCATGGACCGCCTCGCCGAGACCGAGGGCCTGCTCGCCGAGCTGATCGCCTTCCCCACCGTCTCCGCCGAATCGAACCTCGCGCTGATCTCGTGGGCTTCGGACCTGCTGTCCGGGCTGGGCGCGAGAACGCGCGTGACCAAGGATCCGACCGGGCGCAAGGCCAACCTCTTCGCGAGCTTCGGGCCGGAGGGCGACGGCGGGCTCGTGCTTTCCGGCCACTCCGACGTGGTGCCCGTCGCGGACCAGGACTGGAGCGTCGAGCCCTTCGCGACGACCGAGCGTGAAGGCCGCCTCCACGGCCGCGGCGCCTGCGACATGAAGGGCTTCATCGCCGCGGTGCTGGCCACGGCCCCCGATTTCGCCGCGGCGCGCCTCTCGCGTCCGCTGCACGTCGCGCTGACCTACGACGAGGAGGTCGGCTGCCTCGGAGCGCGCACGCTGGTCGAGGACCTTCGCCGAGAGGGCATCCGCCCGGCCGCCGCGATCATCGGCGAGCCGACCGAGATGCAGGTGATCGAGGGGCACAAGGGCTGCCGCGAATACACCACCGAATTCGCCGGGCTCGAGGGCCACGGCTCCGCGCCGGACCGAGGCGTCAACGCGGTGGAGTACGCCGTGCGCTACGCCGCGCGCCTGATGCAGATCGCCGAGGCGCTGAAGGCCGCCGCGCCCGAGGGTTCGCGCTTCGTTCCGCCCTGGACCACGCTGCAGATCGGCCGTCTTCAGGGCGGCGTGGCGCACAACGTGATCCCCGGCCAGGCCGAGCTCGACTGGGAGATGCGCCCGGTGCTCGAGCGCGACGCCGAGACCGCGCTCCGGGCCATCGACGCCTACGCCGAGGAGACGTTGCTGCCCGCCATGCGCGCCGTGGCGCCCGACGCGGCGATCCGCCGCCGCGTCGTGGGCGAGGTCGCCGGCCTCGAGCCGGCCGAGGAGAACGAGGCGCGCCGCATCGTCTCGGCGCTCACCGGCGCGAACGAGGCCGGGGTCGTCGCCTTCGGCACCGAGGCGGGGGTGTTCGCCGAACTCGGCATGGCCTGCGTGGTCTGCGGGCCCGGATCGATCCGGCAGGCGCACAAGCCCGACGAGTACGTCGAGCGAAGCCAGCTCTCGGCCTGCCTCGACATGCTCGACGGCCTCGCCCGGCGCCTCTCCGCCTGAGCCGGGGAGCGCGCCGCTCGGGGAGGCGCAGGGCGCCCCCGCTCGCGGCGCGCGTCGGCGCGCGGGCGCGCGCCGACCGCCCGGCGCCGACGCCATCGACCCCGCCGACCGGATCGCCTAACCCTGTCGGACGGCCGAAACGGAGAGCCCCGGACATGCCCGAGCCCGAGAGCTTCGATTACGTCATCGTCGGCGCCGGCACCGCCGGCTGCGTCCTCGCCAACCGCCTCAGCGAGGATCCTTCCGTCAGCGTCTGCCTGCTGGAAGCGGGCGGCGAGGACGACTGGCACTGGATCCACATCCCCGTCGGCTACCTCCACTGCATCGGAAACCCGCGCACCGACTGGGGTTTCCGCACCGCCGCCGAACCCGGCCTCAACGGCCGCTCGCTGGGCTATCCGCGGGGGCGCGTGCTCGGCGGCTGCTCCTCGATCAACGGCATGCTGTACCTCCGCGGGCAGGCGGAGGACTACGACGGCTGGCGCCAGCTCGGCTGCGCCGGCTGGGGCTGGGACGACGTCCTGCCCTATTTCCTGAAGTCCGAGGACCATCACGGCGGCGAGGCGGCGCTGCACGGCGCCGGCGGCGAGTGGCGCGTCGAGAGGCCCCGCGTGCGCTGGGAGATCCTCGACGCCTTCGCGGAGGCGGCGACCGCCGCGGGCATCCCCGCGACCGACGACTTCAACACCGGCGACAACGCGGGCGTCGGCTATTTCGAGGTCAACCAGCGCTCGGGCTGGCGCTGGAGCGCCGCCAAGGGCTTCCTGAAGCCCGTCCGAAAGCGCCCGAACCTCCACGTCAAGACGCACGCCCAGACCGCCTCGCTGATCCTCGAGGGCCGTCGCGCCGTCGGCGTGCGGCTGATCGACGGGCGAGAGATCCGGGCCCGCGCCGAGACCCTGCTGACCGCGGGCTCGATCGGCACGCCGCAGATCCTCCAGCTCTCCGGCATCGGGCCCGGCGAGCTCCTGCAGTCGCACGGCGTCGAGACCGTGCACGAGGCGCCGGAGATCGGCCGCAACCTTCAGGACCATCTGCAGCTCCGCTGCGCCTTCAAGGTCGAGGGCGCGCCGACGCTCAACACCATGGCCGCGACCCTGCTCGGCAAGGCGAAGATCGCCGCGGAATACGCGCTGTTCCGCAGCGGGCCGATGTCGATGGCGCCCTCCCAGCTCTGCGCCTTCGACCGCAGCTCCCCGGACGTCGCCACGCCCGACCTCGAATGGCACGTGCAGCCGCTCTCGCTCGAGGCGTTCGGCCAGCCGCTGCATCCGTTCCCGGCGATCACCGCCTCGGTCTGCCATCTGCGTCCCGAAAGCCGAGGCCGGGTCGAGATCGCATCGTCCGACCCGCGCGACCACCCGGTCATCGCCCCGAACTACCTCTCGACCGAGGGCGACCGCCGCGTCGCCGCGCGCGCCATCCGCCGCACGCGGGAGATCGCCGCGCAGGCCCCCTTCGCCCGTTACCGGCCCGAGGAGTTCAAGCCCGGCGCGGAGCTCCGCACCGACGCCGAGCTCGCGAAGGCGGCCGGGGACATCGGCACGACCATCTTCCACCCGGTCGGCACCTGCCGCATGGGCGCGGACCCCGCGGCGCCGCTCGACCCGGAGCTGCGGCTTCGCGGCGTCGAGGGGCTGCGCGTCGTCGACGCCTCGGCGATGCCGCGCATCACCTCGGGCAACACCAACTCGCCGGTGGTGATGATCGCCGAGAAGGCGGCGGACATGATCCGCGTCGCGGCCCGGGCCTGAGGTCGGCCCGCCTCCGAGCTCGGATCGCGCCGGCCTCGGGCGCGGGCTCAGATCCCCCAGACCAGCGCCAGCATCGGCACCGCCACCGCGACCACCAGCACCTCCATCGGCAGTCCGAGCGGCCAGTAGTCCGCGAACCGGAAGCCCCCCGGGCCGAGGATCAGCGTGTTGTTCTGATGCCCCACCGGCGTCAGGAAGGCGCAGGAGCCGCCGATCGCCACCGCCATCAGGAAGGTGTCGGGGTTCGAGCCCAGCGTCTCGGCCGAGGTGAGCGCGATCGGCGCCATCACCGCCACCGTCGCCGCGTTGTTCATCACGTCCGACAGCGTCATGGTCAGCACCAGCATCAGGGTCAGCGCCAGCAGCGGCGAGCCTTCGCCGATGCCCCGCACCAGCGTCTCGGCCGCGAGCGCCGCCGCGCCGGTCTCCTCCATGGCGCCGGCCACCGGCAGCAGACAGGCCAGCAGCACGATCACCGGCCAGTCGACCGCGTCGTAGAGCTGGCGCACCGGCACGACCCTGGTCGCCGCCGCCGCCAGCACGCCGCCCGCGAAGGCCACCGCCGGCTGTGCGATGCCCGTCGCCGCGACCGCCACCGCGAGGCCGAGCACCCCCACCGCCATCAGCATCCGCCGCCGGTCCGGCAGCGAGACCTCGCGCTCGGCCAGGGGCAGGCAGCGCAGATCGTTGCCGAACTCGGCCAGCGCCTCCTCGGCGCCCTGAAGCAGCAGCACGTCGCCGGCGCGGAACTCCGTGGCGCCGAGCCGGCCGACCCGCCGCCCCCCCTCGCGCGAGAGGGCGAGCAGGTTCACCCGCCGCCGCGCGCGCAGGTCCATGCCGCGCGCCGTGCGCCCGATCAGCGGCGAGCCGACGCCGACCACGAACTCCGCGATCTCGAGCGCTTCGAGCGCGCGGCCCCGGCGGGTGTCGCCGGTCACCTCCGCCTCGCCGAACTCCTCGCGCACGGCCTCGGCCCCGGCGGCCTTCTCGGCCAGCGTCTCGTCGCTCCGCGCGCGGAGGCCTTCCGACTCGGGATCGGCCTTTCCGTCTTCGGCCTCGGCGCGGCGCTTGGCCTCGGCCACCGCCTCCTGCGCCTCGAGTTCGCGGCCCGGCCGGTCGGCGTCCTCGTCGGCCTTCGCGTCGTCCGCCTCCGCGTCGTCGTCCTCCGTCCCGTCGTCATCCGCCCCGTCGCCTTGCCCGCGCGCCCTGCGCTCCACCTCCGCGGCCTCCTCGGCCTCCTCGAGGTCGTCGGGGTCCCCGGCGGGCGAGAGGGTCAGCGAGAGCGAGGCCAGCGCCTCGCCCAGATCGTCGGGCTCGACCTCCAGCAGCAGCACGTCGCCGGCGCGCAGCCGCGTGCCGCCCCCGGGCGCGTTGAGCCGCACGTCGCGCCGCACCAGCCCGATCACCGAGGCCCCGGCGGAATCCAGCGCCTTCTCCGCCTCGAACAGCCGCATGTCGATCGCGGGGGAGTCCTCCGGCACCTCCGCCTCCGTCAGGTAGGCGCCGGCGTCGAAGCCCTGCGCGCCTGCCGGCTCGCGCCTCGGCACCAGCCGCCAGCCCAGAAACGCGACGAAGGCCAGCCCCGTCAGCGCCACGGCGCCGCCCACCGGCGCGAAGTCGAACATCGCGAAACCCTCGCCGAGGGAGTCGCGCCGGATGCCCGAGACGATCAGGTTCGGCGGCGTGCCCACCAGCGTCACCATCCCCCCGAGGATCGTGCCGAAGGCGAGCGGCATCAGCACCCGCCCCGCCGGCAGATCGATCCGAGCCGCCGCCTTCAGCGCCACCGGCATCAGCAGGGCCAGCGCGCCGACGTTGTTCATGAAGCCCGAGAGCAGCGCGCCGAGGCCCGACAGCCCGAAGATCATCGTCGTAGGCCGCGCCTCGTCGGGAAGCACCCGACGCGCCAGCCAGTCCACCGCGCCCGAGACCTGCAGGCCGCGCGAGAGGATCAGGACGCAGGCGACCGTGATCACGGCCGGGTGCCCGAAGCCGTCGAAGGCCCCGTCCATCGGCACCAGCCCCAGCGCCACGGCCCCGAGCAGCGCACCGAGCGCCACGAGGTCGTGGCGCACCCGCCCGCTCGCGAAAACCGCGATCATCACCGCCAGAAGCGCGGACAGCGCCCCCTGATCCCAGGTCATCGCGCCGCCATCCTCCGTCAGCCTCGCGCCGGGCGGACCGTCGCACCCGCGGTCGCGCCCGGCAAGCGCCGCGCCGCCCCTGCCGGCTTCGGCCGGGAAATTGTCCGGACAAGTGTTTTAATTCCGCGCGGGACGGCTATGATCCCGACCGGACGCGCGGCGAAGGGACCGGCGGCGCGTCCCGCGCGCCGGGCGAGCCGAGATCGCCGCCCCGGGCGACGGAAACAGCCGGCCCCGCCCCTCGACAGGGAGCCCGACGATGACCGCACGCCTCACTCGCCGCGGACTGATGCAGACCGCCGCCGCGCTCGCCGCGGCTTCCGCGCTGCCGGGCGCCGCCCGCGCCCAGTCCGGCCCGCTCTCGATCTGGACCATCGGCGTCGCCAAGGTCGGCGCCCAGCCCGGCTCCGGCGGCAAGGACTGGTCCGACATGGCCGCCGAGGCCGGGATCGAGATCGCCTACAACGCCAAGTCCGGCTCGGCCGACCAGGCGATCCAGAAGATGATCGTCGGCGACGGAGACCGCCTCTACGACGCCCTCACCGACAACGGCGGCGGCATGGAGGACGCGCTGGCCTCCCAGGGCGCCATCGTCCCCGTCGACACCTCGCGCATCGAGAACTGGGGCCGCCTCCTCCCCCTCTACGACGAGGGCGGGCAGGCCTACGACACCATCCGCCACGAGGGCGAGGTGGTGGCCGTCCCCTACATCTCAAACGCCGACAGCCTCGCCTTCAACAACTCGGTGATCGGCGAGGAGCTGACCAGCTGGGAGGCCCTGTTCGACGAGCAGTTCCGCGGCCGCGCCGCGATGCAGAACGATTTCGGCCCGACGCTGACGAACACGGCGATCTATCTGAAGCAGTCCGGCAAGCAGGACATCGAGAACCCCTCGGACATGACCCCCGAGGAGGTGAAGGGCGTCGCCGAATTCCTGATCGACCTGAAGCGGAAGGGCCACTTCCGCACCTTCTGGGACGGCTTCCAGAACGGCGTCGACCTCCTCGCCTCCGAGGAGGTGCTGGTCTCCTCCTGCTGGGAGCCGGTGCAGATCGTCGCCATGAACAAGGCCGAGAAGGACATCCGCTACGGCACGATGAAGGAAGGCCACCAGACCTGGAACAACATCTGGATGCTGACCGAGGGCGGCGTCGCCCGCGGGCAGGAGGACGCCTTCTACAAGCTGATGAACCTCTACCTCTCGCCCTGGTTCGGCGCGCGCACCCTGCTCACCTTCGGCTTCGGTCCGCAGATGACCGGCATCGAGGAGGAGATCGCCGACGATCCCGACTTCACGCCCGAGCAGAAGGCCACCATCGAGAACCGCATCGAGCGCAAGCGCGCCCGCTACGCCGTGCCCGGCAACAGCTGGCAGAACGTGTTCCCGACCCATCTGCGAGCCTACCAGGACTGGTGGGCGCGCGTGCAGGGCGCCTGACGGCCCGTGCGGGACGCGAGCGGGAAGACGGGGCGAGCCCCGGCGCAGCCGCAGGCCGCGCCCGGCGGCCGGATGCGCGGCGGCGGCGCGGGCTTCGGCCCCGTCCCGCCGCTGCCCGATCCCGCGAGCCCCGCCCTCGCGCGCCTCGGCGCGCGGGCGGCGGCGGCGGCGTTCTATCTGCCGCCCGCGTTCATGGCCCTGTTCTTCCTGGCGCCGTCCCTGATGACCGTGGTCTGGTCGTTCTGGGAGCGGACGATGTTCTGGATGGAGCCCGCCTTCACGCTGTTCTCCTACGAGAACTTCTTCCTTTCGGCCCGCTTCGGCAACTTCCTCTCCTCGATCGGCCACTCCTCGATCGCCGTCGTCATCTGCTTCGTGATCGGCTTCCCCATCGCGGTCTTCGTGCGCCGGCGCATCCCCGAGATCGCGCAACACCGCGTGATGCTGCTCTTCATCCTGCCCTTCATGGTCTCGGAGATCGTGCGCACCTTCATGCTGCGCCCGGTCCTCGGCCGGAACGGCCTCGTCAACTCCACGCTGATGGAGTTGGGCGTGATCTCCGAGCCGATCACCTCGATCCTCTTCACCCCGACCGGCGTCGTCATCGGCGAGGTGCTCAGCTTCCTGCCCTTCATGGTGTTCTGCGGCTTCCTCGCGATGGAGGCCGCGCCCCGCCACGTGTTCGAGGTCTGCGCCGACATCGGCGCGCCGCGGTGGCGGGTGTTCAAGGACGTGATCCTGCCGCTGGCCGCCCCCGGCGTCTTCGCCGGCGCCGTCTTCATCCTCGTCAACGGCCTCGGCGTGGCGCTGATCCCCAACACCCTCGGCGGCCCGGGCGCGGTCAACGCCGGCCTCATCGCCACGCAGGCGATCATCGCCCTCGACTTCCCGCTGGCCATGGCGGTCTCGGCGATCATGACGCTGACGCTGATCGGGCTGCTGGCGCTCGGGCACCGCCTGTTCGACCTCGCCTCGATCCTGGAGCCCTTCAAGTGAGCGAGGACTACGTCAGCCCGTGGGAGACGCGCCTCGGCTGGCTGGCGCTCTCGGCGGTGGTGCTGGCGATCATGTCGCCGGTGCTCTACTCGATCTACATCAGCTTCAACGAGCACGGCTTCGGAGCCGCCCGCTACGACTTCACCACCGCCTGGTACGCCGCGGTGTTCGAGGACGCGCAGCTTCTCTCCGCCCTCGGCTGGACCGTGGCGCTGGCCCTCGCCACGGTCGTCGTCACCATCCCGTTCGCGCTGCTCTGCGCGAAGCTCTTCAAGCGCCTGCGCCGCAAGCTCTGGCTGGTGTTCCTGATCCTGATGCCGCTGTTCGCGCCGGCGGACATCTTCGCCTCCTCGCTGCTGGTGTTCTTCAAGACGCTGAACGGGACCTTCGAAGGGATCGCGGACGCCACCGGCCTTCCGGTCGGCCACTTCTTCCAGCTCGGGTTCGTCACCGCGACCATCGGGCTGATCGTCTACACCCTGCCCTACGCCTTCGTGGTGATCCTGATCACGATGGGCCGCTACAACGCCGAGCAGACGGAAGCCGCCCGCGCCTGCGGCGCCACCGCCTGGCAGGCCTTCCTCCAGGTCGAGTTCCCGCAGATCCGCCCCGGCGTCCTCGCCGCCACCGCCTTCACCGTGATCCTCGTCTTCAACGAATACGTCCGCTCCAACGCGCTCAAGGGCGGGTTCGACACCTTCACCACCGTCCTGATCAGCCAGATGCTCAACATCGGCATGAGCGAGCAGAGCTACGCCATGGGCGGCATGATGAGCCTCACGGCCATCTCCGTCGTCGCGGCGATCCTCGCCTGGACCTTCGCGCGCCGCGCGCAGCTCACCCGCCGCGCCGCCGCCCCCGCCGGGAACTGACATGACCCTCGCCCCCGATCTCGACGCGCCCGCCGACACCGCCGCCGTCTCCGTGCGCGGCCTCGCCAAGCGCTACGGCCCCGTCCGCGCGCTCGACGCCGTGGATCTCGACATCGAGGCCGGCAGCTACTTCGTCCTGCTCGGCCCCTCGGGCGGCGGCAAGACCACTCTGCTGCGCGCCCTCGGCGGCTTCATCCGCCCCGACGCGGGCACGGTGCGCCTCGCCGGGCGCGAGGTGCAGGACCTGCCGCCGAACCGCCGGCCGACCGGCATGGTGTTCCAGTCCTACGCGCTGTTCCCGCACATGAGCGTGCTCGGCAACGTCGCCTACGGCCTCAAGCTCCGCCGCCTCTCGGCCGAGGAGGCCCGCGCCCGCGCCGAGGCGGTGCTCGCCCGCGTCGGCCTCGACGGCTACGGCGAGCGCCGCGTGTGGGAGCTCTCGGGCGGCCAGCAGCAGCGCGTGCAGCTCGCCCGCGCCCTCGCGCTCGAGCCGCGCATCCTGCTGCTGGACGAACCCCTCGCCGCCCTCGACGCCAAGCTCCGCAAGGAGATGTGCTACGAGCTCAAGCACCTGCAGGAACAGGTCGGGATCACCTTCGTCCACGTCACCCACAACCAGGAGGAGGCGATGACGGTCGCCGACCGCATCGCCCTGATCTCCGACGGCAGGCTCGTCGAATCCGGCGCCCCGAAGGAGATCTACGAGCGCCCCCGCCGCCGCTTCACCGCCGAGTTCGTGGGCGAGCGCAACCTCTTCGACGGCCGCGTCGCCGCGGTCGAGGACGGGATCGCCGCGATCGAGACCCCCGGCGGCCCCGCCCTCGCCCCGGCGGAGGGCGCGGCGCCGGGCGCCGAGGCCGCCATCTCCGTGCGCTCCGAACGCCTGACCCTTTCGCGCGAGCCCCGCCCCGGCGCCGCCCTCCGCGCCGAATGGCGCGAGCGGGTCTATCTCGGCCTCGTCGCGCAGCACATCGTGGCGCTGCCCGACGGGCGCGAACTCTCGATCCGCATCGCGCCCGGCGGCCCGGAGGACGCCGGCTGGAGCGCGGGCGAGCTCTGCCATGTCGGCTGGGATCCCGCCGACGCCCGCCTGCATCTCGACTGACGTCCTCCGGGGGCGGACGCGCCGCTCGGGGAGGCGCCCGAGGGCGCCCCCCGCTCGCGGCGCGTGTCGGCGCGTCCCGCGCCTCCCGCCCGGCCCCGACTTCCGCACCACGGAACGACG